>TARA_B110000003_G_scaffold136712_2_pt1 | contig 20186 bp, 20 predicted proteins | sample TARA_B110000003 | Tara Oceans TARA_B110000003 (sample SAMEA4396424) | marine metagenome | biome: Westerlies Biome; feature: [SRF] surface water layer (ENVO:00010504); material: water (ENVO:00002006), including particulate matter (ENVO:01000060) such as... | depth 5 m
AGCAGTGGAAGGAGAGAATCAAGGGGCACGAAAAACAACGAAAAACCGCTCAAAAAGAAGCACAAGAAGCACAAACCGAACGGAACCGCCGCCGAAACAATTAAAGATGAAATTTCCCGGAATTCTCTTACTTCTTTCTCTGACTCTCACAGCAGCCGAACCACTCAAGCTGGTGCTTCCCACCGATAACCGAGCCATCTTTGATGGGAAACCCGAGGATTTCTATATGTATGTCCTCAGACCCTCAGGAAACAAAGCATCTCAACACTGGACTGCCGGCCAATACGGATTTGTTCGTACGATTATTGATACTGAAAAAGAAGGGCCCATCGCCACAAAGTTTCACGAAGGACTCGATATCAAACCCACCAAACGAGATCGAAGCGGGAACCCTCTTGATGAGGTCCGTGCGATTGCAGATGGTGAGATCGTTTATATCAATAATAGCTCAGGCGGGAGCACCTATGGCCGATATATCGTAATTAAACACGACTGGGACTGCGGCCCCTTTTTCAGTCTTTATGCTCACCTTTCACGAGTTAATTCAAAGGTAGGTGACAAAGTCATCGGTGGATCTCCAATCGCTATAATGGGCTATACCGGAGCTGGTATCAGCCGAACTCGAGCACACCTCCACCTCGAACTCTGTATGCTTTCGACCAAAAACTTTAACGACTGGATTGGGACAAAAGCACCCCACGGAATCTACGACGGACGGAACCTCATTGGCATTGATCTCGCCTCTCTCTTTCTGGCAACAAAAGAAAGTGACAAGGTAACAATACCTAAGTTTCTTGAGAGTGCTTCTCCCTACTTTAAAGTAGCGATCCCACGGAAAGACGAACTGGAAATCACCAGACGCTATCCCTGGCTAAAAAAAGGAGATCATAATTCTGATAGTCCATCTTTGGAAATTTCGTTTACAGATTCGGGCATTCCACTATCTGTTGTTCCAAGCCACCGTAAAGTCACAAAGGCTACTATTACTTTCGTTCGCACTACCCGCTCAAAGCACGAATTTTACACAAGGGGACGTCTGACCGGGATCGGACGCAAGGCCACCCTCACACGTAACGGACGTAAATTTGTTGCGCTATTCACAAACGAATACACGAAGTAATAATTCAGATCCACTACCGAAAAAATTGATGACTCCTGAAGAAAAGCTAGCCTCCCTTGGCCTCAAACTCCCCGATGTCGCTACGCCACTAGGCTCATACCTTAATGCCAGCCGGTCCGGAAACCTCCTGCATATCTCGGGAGGACTTCCGATAATGGGGGACGAGAAATATCTGGGAAAAGTCCCAACCGAATGCAGTGTCGAAGAGGCCAACAAGGCAGCCCGCTTGGCCGTCCTCACGCGCCTCGCCGTTATTAAATCAGAACTTGGTTCAATCAATCAAGTCGCACGTATTGTGTCGGTCTCAGGCTTTGTGAACGCTGCTCCCGATTTCACTGACCACCCTCAGGTTATCAATGGAGCGTCGGATCTCCTTGTCGAAGTCTTCGGTGAACTCGGAAAGCATTCCCGCACTGCAGTTGGTTGCTCCTCTTTGCCTCTTGGCGTTGCTGTTGAAGTCAGCCTTATTGTTGAGGTGAAACCCTAAATTTCATGGAACTTCCCGAGCGTGTCACTCTTCCATTTTCCCTCGAGGAGTTTCCGGAAATTATTGACGTTCGCTCGCCTGCTGAATTCGAGATCGACCATATCCCTGGCGCCATTAATTTGCCAGTTTTGGACGATCAAGAGCGTCATGAAATTGGACTCCTTCATGCTCAAAATCCCTACAAGGCACGAAGACTTGGTGCGACCTTGATCACAAAGAACATTCACCGCCACCTCGACGGATCCCTAAAGGATCATCCTAACTCATTCGCCCCGCTCGTCTATTGCTGGCGTGGCAATCTGCGGTCCAACTCGATGGCCCTCATTTTTCGAGCCATTGGTTGGAGATCCCGAGTTCTGACTGGAGGCTATCAGGCTTGGCGTAAGTTCCTGAGCGCAGACCTCGATCCACTGATCGGCGCAAGCAAGCCAAGATTCATCATTCTGGGCGGACTGACTGGCTGCGGAAAAACCCGCTTGCTTCATGAACTAAATCGCCAAGGGGCTCAAATTCTTGATCTTGAAGGACTTGCAAACCACAAAGGGTCAATTCTAGGCAACACTCCCGACAGTCCGCAACCGGGTCAGAAGTCCTTTGAATCCCGACTTTGGGAAGCATTCAAGAATTTTGATCCAAACAAACCCGTATTTACGGAAGCCGAGTCCAACCGAATTGGTCGCCTACAGTGTCCGCCACCTTTGTGGAAACGCCTCGCGGAAGGCAAAGTGGTATTGGTTGATCTTCCCCTACCAGAGCGAGGCAAATTACTCGCGCGCGAATACGATCATTTCGTCTCAAATCCCCAGTCACTCAAGGACACCTTGGATGGCTTACGGAGGCTACGAGGTCACGAACAAGTCGACGAATGGCATCGTCAAATTGACGCCTGTGATTGGCCCACCTTCCTTGAGTCAATTCTTTTGAAGCACTACGACCTTTGTTACCGGCGACCTGGGTCCGAAGATTCTATTTATTCCGAACCCATTGCCACTCTCTCAGTCACTAGCGCTATCGATAGCGATTATGAAAAGGCGGCGGCTGACCTGATTTCTAATTACTCGTGATTGACGTCCACAATCACCTGCAAGATCAACGATTTCTCGGTAGGCAAAGCGAGATCATCAAAACCATGAAAGAGGTCGGTATCACTGGCTGCGTCGTGACGGGAACATCGGAAGCTGATTGGCCGGAAGTCGCCCGACTGGCTGATAAATTTCCGGATTTTATCCGCCCTGCCTTTGGGCTTCATCCTTGGAAGATCAACTCCCGCTCATCGGGTTGGCTAGCAACTCTAAAAAACTATCTCATTCGATTTCCCCATGCCACGCTCGGTGAGTGTGGCCTCGATCGCTGGATGAAATCTCCAAAACTAGATGATCAGCACCAAATCTTCCTTGAACAAATGAACCTTGCTCTTTCCCTAAATCGTTCGATCACCATCCACTGTCTAAAAGCCTGGGGGCCTCTGATGTCCGAACTTAGGGATTTTCCACGACTCCCCCGCTTTCTTCTCCACTCATTTGGCGGGTCACTAGAAATAGGGAAAGAAGCCGCTCGTATGGGCGCCTACTTTTCGTTTTCGGGATACTTTCTTCAAACCAGAAAAGCTAAGACGCGCGAGGTTTTTAGTCGCCTGCCCATTGAGCGGATCCTTGTTGAAACCGACGCTCCTGAGATGGTACTACCCAATCCAAAGTTCCGCTTTAACGATGTCAATCATCCTGCAAATCTTGCGTTTATCTCCCACGAACTTGCGAAAATTTGCGATGCCGAACAAGAAACGTTCACCGCAAACACTTATGCCTTTTGGGGCGAAGATAAATAGCTTCAACAGCCTTAAAAAGGGCGCGGTTTCCCGTGCCCTTTGAAATCTAAATTTTCACCTATCTTCCCTAGTGAGATCGGCAGAACTCCTCGAAACGACCAATTCCCTCATTAAGAACATCCAGAGTGGTGCAATAACTAATACGAATACCCATGTCGTGACCAAAAGCCACACCAGGAACCGCCGCCACTTTGTAGCGGGTCAGAAGCTTGTCACAAAGATTGACCGACTTAAGGCCAAGTCCACCGCAATTCACAAAAAAGTAAAATGCTCCCTTCGGATCAACGACACTCACATTCGGAATCGCCTTGAGTCGAGCCAGCATAAATTGGCGACGCACGTCATACTCACCCCGTAAGTTATCGATAAACGGAGCAGAGGCTTCGTCAGTGAGCGCAGCAAGTGCTCCATATTGAGCAAAGCTAGTCGCATTCGAACTGGTGTGCCCCTGGATGGTCGAGAGTGCTTTCGCAATCGCTTCGGGAGCGGCTGTATAACCGACACGCCAACCGGTCATTGAGTGTGACTTAGAAAATCCATTGACAGTGATAGTGAGATTGTAGGCATCTTCGTTGACCGAAGCTACGCTAACGTGCTTCTCCTCCCCATAGACGAGGTGCTCGTAGATTTCGTCAGCAAGAATTATAATATCCTCGTATGAGGCGACTTCGACAATCCCCTCAATCTCCTCGCGGCTATATACCGAACCTGTAGGATTACCCGGAGTATTCAGCACGATCATCTTGGTTCGAGGGGACATCGCTTCTTCGAACTCCTCCGCCGTGATCTTCCACTTGTTACTTTCCTTGGTCTCTACCATCACCGGAACACCCCCAGCTAATTTCACCATCTCGGGGTAGCTAACCCAGTATGGGGAAGGAATGATGACCTCATCTCCTTCTTCAACAACGGCAAGGATCGCGTTGAAACAGGCCTGCTTTGCACCTGAAGTGACACAAATTTGGCTTGGTTCGTAGTCAACCTTGTTTTGAGTCTTTAGCTTGGTTGAGAGAGCCTCACGCAGCTCGGGAATCCCTGCAGCGGGAGTGTATTTCGTCTTACCTTCCGCTAAGGCAGTGTAAGCCGCCTGTTTGATGAAGTCAGGGGTGTCGCAGTCTGGCTCGCCGCCGGCAAGCCCATAAATTTCTTCACCTGCGGCTCGAAGCGCCTTGGCCTGATTGGTAACGGAGAGGGTCAGCGAAGGAGTCACTGAGGTTACGCGATTTGAGAGACTTTCCATGATGTTGTTTAGATAAGTGATACCCCAAAACCGGGAATAAAACATCTATGGTAGCGATCGCCGCGTTTCTCCCCGAGGAGCGGGTGATTTCTGCACCTGAGGAGTCGTCCATGCAAGGCAAATGAGTTTTGTCTGTGGATTTTTTTTGTGAGTCCGTCACTCACGCCCATTACGGAGCATCGAAACTGGCAGTCATCCACTTTCCGATCTTTTTATCTGAGACCAGCTGGAATCCACATTCCTCGGCTTTGGCTAAAACTTCCTGCCATTGCTCGGCAAGGATTCCTGATAAAATCAGTCGCCCTTTCCTTTCGATCCATTTTGTCATCAAAGGAAGGGCCCCAACGAGGACTGTCGAAAATAAATTGGCTGCCACTACCTGGAATTTTTTGGAATTCTCCCACTCGAAAACATCTGCTTCAAAGATCTCAATACCAGAAATTTGGTTTCGCTCCATATTTTGAGATGCTACCTCAACAGCCTTGGCGTCGAAATCAAATGCCTTCACCTCCCCGGCTCCTAAAAGCTTACCAGCAATTGCCAAAACTCCACTTCCAGTTCCCAGATCCAAAAAACTCCAGCCAGAAGGAACACTTTCCGAATGGTCAACCAACAATCTCAAGCAGGTCGCAGTAGTTGGGTGATCGCCAGTGCCAAAAGCCATCTCCGGGGGAACCACAATGACCTTTTTGTCAGGATAGGTTCCCTCCGCCACTTCAATCTGAGAAATGATCAAACGATCTCGAATCATCAAGGGCTCCGCTTTAGGAGCGCTCATCGCCACCCAATTCCGTGATTTTAACTCACGGACCGTTCCTCCGAATTGCTCCTGGATCTCGAGCGCTCCTTCCTCTGTCTCACAATACACCTCGACCCTTACCGATTTACCACCCTTGATTCCACTGATGACCGAGTTTGGATTCCCGTAAAACCTTTCCTCCCATGCGTCTACCCATTTCACGGCGGACAATTTCGACCAAACCCACATTGTATGAGGCTAATAAGACTGACCGAAGACATCAAGACTTAAGAAGCTGATTCACAATATGTTCATGCGTGAAAGCAGGTGGCCTTACATCTCCCTGGTCGACGTATTCCGACCAATTGCGAAGTTTAAAATCATCCCGTGGATGACCACGAAGCTCGATCCGGCGCTTTCGCTCAAGATCATCACAACTTACGAAAACAACCTGAACCGGAGTCTTGAAGCGCTCTTCGAGCCCGTCGCGCCAATCGGGATCGCGAATTTCCGAGGTAAAGGGCCCTACGAGAACCACATCGTTTTGGGGTAAATTTTCGGCGGCTGTTGCGAACAAACACTCGTAGACTGGCTCTCGAAAGGCGACCTTGTAGTCCGGGGAATCTCTATCATTGGGGTTCAATCCAGCCAAAACCATTCCGGCACGCACTACCGGTTCGGTGACAGTATCGCTATCTAGAAAACAGGCCCCCTTTTCGGCTGCCAATTTTCTCCCATATGTGCTCTTCCCGACTCCAGCAGGACCGCAAATGACCCAAAGCTGGCCCATCAATATTTGCCTACTTCTCCGGCATCCACGGGCTGAACGAACTTCGCGATAGTCTCCCTCGCATGAGCTTTTCCAGCTTGGACATCGTAAGGATCCTCAGAACCCTCAAGGCCCATTGCATAACCAAAGTGCAGTTGATAGAGCTTTTTCCCATCAACCTCCGATTCCAGCGAGAAAGCCGGGTGTTTTTTGTAGACTTCGGCCCACGCCTCACGGACGTCTTTCCAATATTCCCCAGTCTTTTCCCAAGTCGTTTCAGCTGCCATGAGTGACGGATCGCTGATCCGCTCGTAGCGATTAAGGCCCAATTCTTGGCCAACGATTGAAACCTGCCCCCCCTTTCCTAAAGCCACTTTTTGATTCTGCTGAGTGTGAACCCAACCATTACTCGTAATTGTCAACTCGTGAACACCTTGTAAGACCTGATAATCACTGCGGACCGAAAACTCTCTCCGAGGCAAAGGCCGCCAACAGGAATCACTGCGCCAAGTCGACATACCACCCATGTGGCTCCAATGCCCAACGACCTCGTAGCGCGGCGAATCATCCACTTGAAAAACCGCCTGCGTCCACTTTCCCTTCACCTTTCGAGGCTTCATTTTTTCTACGGCCCAAGTGGAATTTCCGCGGAACGTTTGAAGGTTCGTGTCTTCATAGCTCCAATCCTGACGCCAATGTTTCATAACCATCGGACCCATTTCTTTCCCGTCTTCATCCTTGAAATACATCACAAGAGTGTGCTGAAGACTGATGAAATGGTCCTCGGAAGCAAGAACCTGAACGTGCTCGGTTCCCCAAGAAAAATAAGGCTTGGGCGGCGTGTATCCCTTGGTGAAACCCATGGTCTCAATAAAATCAAAACTCACCCGGTAACTCCCTGCCAAGGCTAGAATTGCCCGACGGTCCTTCTCGATTTTGGATCCCACCTTTTTTTGAAGCCTTTCCCATTGGTCAGAGGGCTTCTCATCAAGCACAACATCTTGGCCACGACTCGTTCCGCCGCGAGGTTGCATCTTCTCAACCTCCGAAAAAGGCCAGGCAAAGACATGACCCCGAACAACCTTTTCCCCCTCCTTTTGACCCTCCTGAGCTTGAGAAAATAGAACAAGAATAGAGCTAATCAAAATTATTCGCTTCATACGGGTAACATTTATGATTTTCACAAAATTGCAACAGACCAAAATGGTAATGATTCAAAAGTCTCTTTATCATTTATGGGATATTGAGAAGGAATAACGAATCATCTCACTCAAAAACAAAACGAATCCCCCAAGAAATCCATAACGGCATTGTCACAAGGGCCACGATCGAAGTCACGATGACACCCTGCACGGCAACCCCCGGACTCCCACCGTAGTGACGCGCCACAATAATCGGGCCCACCGCAGCCGGCATTGACGCCTGCACCAAAAGCACCTGCTTTAGCTCTGGAATCACAGGCAACCATTTTGCCGCCGCTAGGAAAACAACAGGCATTATCACGATTCTTACTAAAAGCGACCCAGTCGCCACCTTTTTGGAAATTCGCTCTTTTCCAATCAGGTCATACATCATCGCTCCAATCAGAACGAGTCCCATCGGGAAGGCACAGACCCCGAGCCATGAAATCATCTGACGGAAGCCAGCGCCCACGATCCCTCCTCTTGATTCCTCAAGAAACTGCCAACCACCCGTAGAAGAGAGAACTACTCCCAATACAACCGAAACCGTCGGTCCATTTATCAGTAGCTTAGGATTACCAAAAACCGACCCTGTCATGATCATGATTCCGACCATCCATAATGCGATTTCAACACCGAGACTGTGTATAAAGAGGACCCCATAAACTTGCTCGTTCCCATTCATTGCCACAAACAGTGCTCCCAGTAGCGGGATCGCAATATAGCCATAATTTTGGGTTCCCACAGCCACACAAAAAGTCCTTCGCCCATTCCCAGGCTTCAATCCGAGCCCGAGCCCCATCAAATAAGCAACCGCCATACCTAGAATCACTAGTCCAAATCCCAACCCCACGCCCCATGCCAAAACATCAAAGTGTCTCACCAACTCATTACCCAAAGTTTTATCCAAAATTAAACAAGGATAGAGACAGTGAATTACCATCTTCAACATTCCCTTTTCCATTTCCGGAGTCACCACCTTGGCACCCCTGAGAAACAATCCTACTCCTACTAGGAGGTAAACCGGAAGGATCGCCTGCAAGATAACCGAAAAACTCACGCTCTTATTTGCATCGTTGCGGCTTAATCTGCAAGCAGTATGAGGAAAGCTCAAATCATAATAACCTTTAAACAAACACGCTAATGCTCCTTCTTTTGCCAAATGGTCTATTGCCAGTGTGCCCCGACCTTTGGCTTCATAGCAACCTTGATGATCAAGGTGGATCGTCTATATGAAGAGTGGAGAGATCGAATCCGCGCTAGAGATTGAGGCACTCGAGTTCGTCATCAAAAAATTAATGATTTTAGTCCACCCAGACCACGGGCCCAAGTCCCATCACGGTCACTTCGAAAAACAGCTTGGGAATAAACCAGACGGATATGAAATCCAAACACTGCTCTCTACCGAAGAGGAAGGCCCTTTACCTCCAATCGGACAAAGGGGCTGATGTGCGCTTACGCCTTCGGCCGTAAGCTTTGAACGGCGGTATTTTCGACGCCTAAGATTTTATAGCCAGTCCTTGGCCGTCCTTGAACGACCCACATACAATCATAACAAAATCAATAAGTGCCCATATTCCCAAGCCGCCAAAGGTTAATAACTGCAATATTCCCGTTCCCACTTTACCAACATAGAAACGGTGCACACCTAATGCCCCTAAGAAGAAACACAATAATATTGTTGTCACGAATGATTTTTCACTTTTTTCCATAGATCTCCACCCTATAAAATTTTATAAAATCAATCAATCTAATTCCGTGAAATCTTTGTATTTTAGCTATTAATTCCCTAAACTCCACGACCAACATGATGACCGTAATCATTACTCAGGCAACTTTGGCCGAGTTGACGGGGGACTTGGATGATCTTTTAAATCCTATTAAATAGCCCAAAGCAAACTACGCTAGCTTCTCATAGTCTGATTATAATTTTATACCGGATAGCGTATATCAACGCTCTAGTCTTCATGTGTGCTAGAGATCGGCTTTGTGTCAGCAAAAATGGGGATAAGGAAGATTCCTAGAAAAAATTCAATCCGCGCCAGAAATTGGCGCGATTGAATTTGTGATTTTATATCTACTCTATTTCGCTCACGAACGAGCATGGCCAAAAATCCCAACAGAATGAGTTAGGAGAATCACAAAAAGTTAAAGCTGGGCCACACCTTGTTCGCCCTTTTTGTGTTTGTCGATGAAGCCGTTCACTAAGAGTAGAGTGGGTATCCCTAATGCAAGAAGCTCAAGGTAGAACGCGGGAGTCGCCTTCACGCGGATGTTCATCATCATCGCAGCGGTAGTAGCGGCCATAGACTCATCCATCGCAGCTCCGAACTCATTGCCACCACCCTGCTCCTCTGAAGTGCCTTCTGACATATTTTTCATTAAGTTCTTTTTAGCGGGGAAACCAACCATCAGTTGTATCACCAAAAGCAATAGGGCAGCTGCTGGCAGCACCGAAGAAAGCATGTCGGCTCTTTCACTTCCGCGAAATAGAGCGATGAAGGCAAAGACAACGGCTCCAATCACTGCGATGAGTGCTAACGCCACCAACGGAGCGGACCCCAACGACTTTTCTCCACTTACAGACTCTGTGGAGCTAGGATCCCCCTCCATGGCTTCCATTTCCTCCGATACTGATCCGTCCCCATGTATGACCTGAAATCCTGATTGCGTAACCATGACTCTTCCTGAGCATTGCATCTCAACCCACGGGAAAGCGAAAATTATTAGAGCAGCGAGCGTCGAACCGAGTTTAATTTTTTTGAACATAGCTTTGGTTTGGAATTAGATGAATTTGAATTTTGAATCTAAAAGTAAGTCCAATTAGCCGCCTATAATTGCCAATACATCCCCCTACTTTCCTATTCATGCGTGTGAAAGGGTAGGATTGTGTCATCAAAAGCTAGGGATAGGGCAGAATTCCGAGTGTTTCCTCCATGCTGAAAGAGATTTAAATAGATCGTCAAACATTCAAGATAATCGCTGCAACATATTCATTCATCAACGAGTATTCAGATGATGCGATCAATCGATTTCACGAAGTATGGCACCTTACTTCTGACCTGTGTCTTCATCACGGCTATGAGGTCTACTCTGCTTGCAGAAGATCGGCCTATTTTCCAAGGTCCGACTGGAATGGGATTAAATTCAGAAGAAAATCTACCTCTAGAGTGGATCGACCCTGAGTCTGGCGCGGTTCTCTGGAAATTCCCCAGCCACCCTCGCGACCCCCTTCTGCACCTCTCCGCCCCCCTTAACAACAGGTTCCAGCAATCCAGGCAAAGACCAAATTCCTAGCAGCCAGCCAGTATGAAAACGATTAGAGAGAGATTGAGAAACGCAAGTGTCGCTGCTATAGGGATTTTGGCTTTTAATTCCGTGAGCTTTGCGGAAGTGACTATTGCTGGGAGTATTGCTGATACCTATCAAGCTGAATACAAGAAGTTGAAACCGGAAGTGGAACTTCTCAAATCCAAACTTAAGGGTTTAGCGGCGTTAGCCGAGTCGAATCCTAAGGCTGTCGACGCTCAATTTGTTTCGATCCAAACTGAAACAGAGTTTAAATTAAAAGCGATTCAACCTCGTTTGAAATATTTGACTCTTGCGAATTCCCATTTGGTCAAAGCCGACAAAGCCAGTGCAACGGCAAAAAATGGCGAAACACTTGAGTCTATGTTTTCCACCTTAAATGTAGCCAGACTTTCTGCTGAGAATCAAGTTGCTCAAAACAAAACTAATCAGAATACCGTCATCACCACTGCGATTTCTGAAAAGCCCGCTCCAAAAGCAAAAGACATCAGCAAAGACGTCGAAGAGCTGTTATTGAGTCTTTCCGGTTATTTAAAAGACCATGAGTACAAAATGGACCGGCTGAGATCTTCAGTCGCTTCTGAGCTGGGTATAAAATTTGAGGAGGGCGATAAGGATGATCCCGTTACTCAGCGCCAAGCCGATCTAGTTGCTTTGATTGCCTACGGCAACTATTTCAAGCCAAAGGGTGAGGCAGGATTCTCGGCGAATATTTTTGGAGTGGACTACGGAGCAGTCAGAAAAGAAGGCTTCATTGTTGAATCAGACGAAATCAGTGAAAAAGGCCGAGCGGTCTTCCTTTCACCTGTCAAATCAGTTTGGGGTGATTCCAAGCTGAAGATCGGTAAATGGGGAAACAACACAATAAAAAGGATCACCCAAAAGGTAATCAACGAGGCCTCTACAGTTTACTCATTTGATGGTTCAAAAAATTGGGAGGAATTAACTACAGATCGAAAATTAATCGGAGTTCTCAATGAAATTTTAGCCCTAATTAAAGAGAATGAAAACTTAAAGAGCTTAGATAAAACTGCTCTGGATGGTTGGAGTCAAAAAGTTGCTGAATCTAAATATGTCGATGGTTCTATTCAATCTTTGGACGGGCAAGCTTTGCAGGCAAAGATTTTACTGGCTCGTCAAAAATCACTAGTTGAAGGTGTTGCATCAGCAAACGCGTATTTCTCCTCGCTAAAAACTATTTTAGAAACTAATGCCCAAGCAAAAGTGAACTTATTTTCCTTAGCATCGAACGCCACCAAGTTATCAGACGCGGCTCGTGCAGTCGGGCGTGCTAAAATGCTGACTGGCAAATTGAAGTGAATTAAATAGTCGTCTGTTTTTCATTAGGAATTCCTTCTTTCCCGGTAAATGGAAAGATAGCGAGGTAGATTTATAATCTGTGGGCCTCTTAGCTTTCATCAAGAGCTTGTAAGCTTATGTCGCTCTAGTAGTAGACATAGTCATTATTCTTGGTGAAGATGTCCCTCTTCCGCCAATGAAAAATGAAGGACACATCAAAGAATCCAAGGTCAGAAGCGCCTTAAAAGGCCTTTCCTGGAGAATCATAGCGACCTTGACCATCATCGTAATCGTCTACGTGAAAACCGGTGAAATCCAATCCGCGCTAGAAATTGGTGCGATTGAATTTGTGATTAAATACCTACTCTATTTCGCCCACGAACGAGCATGGGCACAAATCCCATTGGGCTCAGTTAGAAAGATAGCGAAAAGTTGAGAGGAAAAAGACTGTTAAATGAGCGTCAAAATGGAATTCGTATTCACTTCCATGTAACTTTGTAAAGAGTGGTAGTTTCAGAGCTTCCTAAGCCACGGCAGTTTGGGCACTTTTTAAAGTTCTCTATTCTACCCAACTTACCATCCCCAAAACAAGTTCCACACTTCAGTTTACTTTCGACCAAAACATGAACGGGGATTCCAGCCTTAATCACGCTTAAAAATTGATCATTGTTCAGAGGCTCCTCTCCGAACCTCCCTAAATTACGATTCAGCCTATCTAGAATTTTTTGAAGAACGTCTCTTTTTTCGTGCGGCTTTCCCTTTTCGGTTCTACTCAATCGGAAACCTAATGAATTGATTGTAGGTTCAATATAATCGTCATCTTCAGAAAGCGGTTCGGACCGGCGGCCTCTACCACTTAATTGATGCGCAGGCATGAGTTCTACAAAGCCTAATAACTTATCCGGATCTGTAAGTTTAAGTTTTTTCAGCCGTTCCAGCCGCTCTGAGAACAATTCAATTTTGTTGGCTGCATCGCTTTCACTTTTTGCCCTCTTCTCCTCAGCCTCAGCAATCCTCATCTTTTCATTTTTTTCCTCTTCAAGAATCCGCTCTTGTTCAAGAATTCGAAGGCGATTTTCCTCCGCTTCTTTTTTTTCCACAAATCTAGAAGTGAGTAAGACCCTTTCCTGAAGTAGTTCGCCGTTGCACTTACTAATCAAGCTTCTCGCAGCAGGGGAAATTCCTGTCGCATCTCCGTCGCTGTCTAAAAGATCCCAATCACCTATCGTTGCCAGTCTTTCGTAGAGTTCCCCCGTAGACTTGATTAAATCGGTGTTCGCCAAAAACTGTTTAGAGTCAGGGCTAATTATATGAAACCAAAGGTGAAATTGCTCACTATCCCCAATCGTTAGTTCTGATTGTGCAAAAATAAAATTACGTTCTCCCTCCAAGGTGGTTGAAAACCTCCCATCCGCGTCTGTCGTAAGTAGAGTCACGCCATCACCTTTCCGTCGTAACTGATCGAGCCCGTCACTAATCCTTTTCGAAATTGATCGAAGAAATTCTTCGTCTGAACTTTCCTCAGGAAATTTTGGCTCATAACTCTTAATGATAGAGTTACATTCTGAGGCATATCTATCATCCCACTTTTCTGCCAATTTTTCAATAGGGTCAGCAACAAATTTTGGCCCCTTTCCCCAGTCATCGAGAGCCGATTTAAATGAGTCAAACTCACCCTCAAATTTAAAGCGATCAAATGCCATTTGCCGTTCCCTCTTAAGTTCCAGGCTAATTTGGCCTCTTAAATCATTGAGTAATTTAGAGACAGCTTGTTGATCTGCGATGTAGACGCCAAGAAGCCCCAATTTCACATTATCTCTAGTCTCTGTCACGATGAAGGCTTGTCCCTCGATATCTCTTACAGCTGGACCTTTTTTGCCACTCTCAGATCTGTTGCAACCGCCCAAGACCGTGGCTGCGAACAGGGCGGCAAGAACTAACCTTAGCTTTAACATTTGCATAACCTTCACATCTACCGCAACTAAGGGGGATTAATTAACCACTTAGAGTTATACAAGTCCATAAGTGAGATTTAAACGGGCTAGCTCCCACCACAAAGCCAGGTGTGGCCTAAAAAACGAGATAAACACGCAAAACCTGCATATAGGTTTTGAGCAGATGCACCACGCCGTTGTAGTAACAGCTTGTGTTGATCAGCCATCGTGCCAAGTCAGATAAAACTTGATCATCTCGACCAAAAGCTACGACCTCTTCTCCCGATTAGATCCGATCCTAATCGTCACCCCAACCCGTTTACGCAAAAAGTAATTTTCTAGCAGCAGGCTCAATTAATGATATCAACAACTCCGGCAATCTCAAATTGAGAGACCGGGAACTCATCACTCCAAAGTTCTTTTTCTTCCACCTACTATCATGACCATTTACATCAAACCTGGATGCCCTTGGTGCATCGACGTTGAAGCCTACCTCAAAAAAAATGGCTACGAATACGAACGCGTTAATGTCATCGCTGACCGAGCAGCCTTTAAACGTATGGGCGAGATATTCGGGACAACGTCTGCCCCCTCCATGACCGTAGGAGATCTCAAACTTGCCGACTTTGGCGTCGAAGAGCTCGTTCCCTTTTTGAAAGAACACAATCTCTGATTCTAGCAAAAACAAATCTACACCTACTTTATCCCAACCACTTTCGGTCCAAATACGACGCTAACCCTTTTCCGCCAAAAGGAACTTTCTAACAGTCCAACCAAAACGTCATGAAGAACCTCAACCGCACCGACGTCTTGAACGGCAAAGCGAACAAGCTGAGCATGAGCATCGCCCGCGCCGCCCTGCTGACATTGATTTCCTTTATCCCAACAACTGCAGGCAAACTTCCGAATGTAGTCCTAATCATGGCCGATGACCTAGGGTGGTCAGACGTGGCTGCTTACCGGGTGCAGCAGGGACTCGAGGCCGAGGGCGCCACCCCGATCCCCACCCCTAATCTTGACCGTCTTGTGGCGGGTGGCCTGATGTTCACTGATGCACACAGTCCATGCTCGCTGTGCGCTCCGACCCGCTTCGCGATGTTGACCGGTTCCCTTCCGTTCCGCATCGGAAAGCGCTACGGTACTTGGAATTTCAGCGAAACCGCAGCGGTGTTGCGAAACCGCAAGCACACTACGGTGGGAGAGATCATGCAGGCGGCAGGATACCGTACTTCAATGATGGGGAAGATGCATGTCGGCGGAGGGAACACCTACAGTTTTAGCGATCCGCATTTGCCCATCCCAACTTTTCCGACCTCCTACGGCTTCGACTACACCTTCCTGGTGCACGACGGCATCCAGGCCCCGCCGTATGTTTACTTTGAAAACGACCGTTTTGCCCGCGTCGATCCGACAAACCATTCTGCGATTGACACTTGGGGAACGGCCTCGGACCTGGTCAACGGTTCGTCCGGAAATCCGATTGGCCCCAACGGCACGGGGAGCCACAAGGACGGTTGGCGAGATGTCAACTGGAACGGTAGTCAGAACGGTATCATCAACACGCGCAAAGCTGTCGAGTTCATTGACCGCCACCTTGCAAATCATGGCAGCCAGCCGTTCCTGCTCTACTACAACTCTCCGCAAGTGCATATTCCACACACGCCGCCAGTTGACTTCGAACCAGACGCCAACGGCAACCCAGGCAGTCCACCCAACGTGCCAGTCCAGGGAGTCAATGCATCCTGGGGTGGCAACGCCCATTCCGACATGGTCCATGAGGTCGACCTCCAAGTGGGGCGTATCCTCGCCAAGTTGGACGACCCGGACGGCAACCCACTGACCAATGACAGTGTCCTTACGGACACCTTGATCATGTTCACCTCAGACAACGGTGGATTGGGAGGAAATCTCGTTCCTGCCGGCTACGACAGTACCGGGAGCCTCCGCGCCTCTAAGGGGCGCAGCTACGAGGGTGGCCATCGGGTGCCCTTCATCGCGCACTGGGGAGATGGTACAGCAGCCGGATCCACCATCGCTCCGGGAACCATCAGCAACCAGATCATTGCCGGGCAAGACTGGGTGGCGACCATGTATGCGCTGACCGAACAGGATATCGCCGGGAATCAGTGCATGGACAGTGTGAACCTGCTACCCGTCCTGCTCGGGCACCAAGAAGAATCCGAAGCGGTGCGTCCTTTCGTGCTGCATCAGGCCGGGCAAGGTAACAACCAGACGGATGCTTTCGGGATCCGCCGAGGTGACCACGTTCTGATCATCAACCGGAACCGGTCGCCGCGGGAACTGTTCAACCTTGCGGAAGACTTATCCCAGTCTACCAACCTGGTGGATCCGATGACCTACCCGGACAATACCGTGCCACCGGAAGTGCTCGCCCTGCGCGACGAACTCCATGCTCTGTTCATGAAGCACGACGACGTGAATTCACTCCGGACCACCACCGCCTATGATACGGACGGATTCGCCATTCCGCCGATAGCCAATGGGGCGGATGAGGTAACGATGACCTCGGTGAGTGGGGTCGCAGCAGTGGGGCCAGTCGAGTATCGCTTCACGGAGACGACCGGTAACTGGGGTGGAACAGATTCCGACTGGCAAGCGAGTCCCACAAATCTCGACACAGGCCTATTGCCTGGCACCCGCTATGCCTACAGGGTGGAAATGCGGGATGGCGAAGGCAAGCCCATCCCCACGGCGGAACAGGTGGCCGAGGTGATCACTCCCACCGTGAATCCATTTAGCAGCGGTAGCAAATCCATCTTCACTGATGATTTCGATGGGGGGGGAAATCCGGCCAATCTACTCGCCAGCGATCCCAAGCCGACCGGCACCTGGTATCAGCAAGACGTCGATGACACCCCGACAAATCCGAATAACAACTTCCATTGGTCCACCGAGGAGCACCCAGGCAGCGGCAGTACCTATTCAACCACCTTTAACAATTTGGATGCCCTCGGCGATGCAGACAATGAGTTTCACCTAGGCTTCGGCTTCGACGAAGTCCGGCTGCTCTACAACAGCGGAACAGCATTCGACCTCAGCCAGGACTACACTTTCGCCGGCTCCTGGGAACTTTACATCGCCCAGAATTTAGCTCTTGGATTCATCGCCGGACTTGCGGAATTCGATGCCACCACCGGAGCGCTGGTCCAGACCATCGGATTCGATCCTGTTGCAGGCACCGTCGCTGACAGCCAAATTTTCGGTGACACTTCCGGCGACGGATCGGCAGGAGATATGGGAACCTTCTCGATCACGGTGACCACCGCGAATCTCGCCAACGCTAATGTGAAAGCAGGAAACCACGTCGGGGTCTATCTTCACCGCGACGACGACGGGGTGCTCGGGAATGATGTGGTCGGCTTCGCCCCGAATCGCGGTGACCGTTACCTTGTCGACGACGTGCGGCTCGTCGCGAAGGGCAGCTTCACTTCTGATCCCGATACCGATAGCGACCTCATTCCAGACTCGGTAGAGGATGCCACGCCAGGACTCGATAAGAATGATCCGACTGACGGGAAAGGTGATCTCGATGGCGACGGCCACACCAACGCTAGAGAATTCCTCGTGGGCTCGGACATGCTGGCTGCGGGGGATTTATTGCCGCTCCTGATTGAGGCGCCACCGGGAACCGACGTGGAACTCAACTTGTTAGGAGGCCACACCTTAGAGGGGCGAGTCTACATCCTGGAACGGAGTGAGGATCTTGGATCCGCTTCTGACTGGGTGGCCATCGATGCCTTTGCTCCCACTCCAACCGAAGCGGGAGCCGCACATACTTTCACCGCGTCCGAGGCCGCGCAGCGGGCTTACTTCCGTAGCCGAATCGAGTGGGCGCCCGTCGTGAAAAGTCAGATGGAACTCCTTCATCTCAACCAGGTAGACACGCCCCCCTCCCGCACCAACTGAGTGGCTGATCTTTTCACGGGAAAGCCTCTAAAACGATTCTCAATCCCCCTTCCGCCAATTAAGCGTGAATAAAAGATTACGAAATCTTGGGTCAGAAGAGCCTTAAAAGGTCTTTCCTAGAAAATCTTCGCCACCTTGACCGTCATCCTAATCGTCTCTGTGAAGACTGGAGAAATCCAATCCGCTCTAAAAATTACCTCGAATGCTAAAAGTAGCGGGAGTAGCAGTTATTTTCAGGCTAGGAATTGTGATCAAACCCAGCTCGTCAACTTTGCCTTCGCCTTTCGCAGATCCAAATTCCCATTTAAACTCTGCGCCAGGCTTGAGCTTGAAGTGTTGCAGTCGTCGCAAGGTGACATCAGTAGTGGCAACAGTCGGAATTTTAAATTTAGTATCTAAATTACTGGCCGAAATAAGGAACAGCGACATCTCCAAAATCTCCGCGGTATCCTTAAGATTATTCCAACGGAAGAACGCATTAATTTGCCCCGCTTCTTTACTATCCAAATGATCTGGCCAAGGGAGTTTCGAGTTACAAGAAGCATTAGCGAAGACCGGATAGGCTTGATCCTTACGCACGTTGAGCCAGTCGAATGAATCGATCAGGTCGTTGCTCTTTTTGATGTTTGCTGAATTGTTTGCGTGGCCGAAAGGGCCCCAGTAGCAAAGAAATGCGTAATTCCGATCATTCATCGCCTTCGAGAACAGATCGTGCCCGTCGGACCAGCGATCATTGTGCCCAGAGTAATCGATGCAGATCGGTGGATCGGGAAAAACCACCCCATTAGGAATTTTTTTTGGAGATAAGAACATTCGTTGGAAAGCGTGCTCCACCCCGGCTGGAACATTCGCTTTGATCGCTGCGAACACATCACCGTGACGCAGTCCGATCCCAAGCGTCCCGCTACCACCCATCGAATTACCTGAAAGATAGACGCGATTTGGATCAATCTTATAATGCTTGATCGCCCAAGCGACGGTGGCCATCACACGTCTCTCAACCGGCCTAGTTTCGCCTCCAGAGTTTTTCCTCATAAGTTCCTTGTCTCCGCGGTGCATTCCTCCCCACCACCAATCGCCTTTGTTTTTTCGACAATCGAGGTAGAGAGCAAAGTGGTCGTCAGGCGAGCGGTAGATGTCGTGATTTCCAACTGTCTTGGTGCAATTGACACAAGAAAAAACATCATGCCCAGCAGAGTGCAAAACAACATACAAGGGCGCATCATCACGGACGATTTTGGGGTGCATCACAATAAACGTATCTTGCTGCGGCGCTTGGTATTTCCACTCCGGTCGCACACCGTGCTGAAAGACTTCAATCTTACGATCAATGACACTTGTCTCTTCCTTGGGGTGTTCGGCTTGTGCTGGCGGCCAAGCAAATGCAGCAGCATTCAAAGAGGCTAGTAGAACTAGGATGCTAAGAAGTCTTTTCATTTCCATCGGGAGACTGGACTAAAACTCCAGCCAAAGCGAGTCTTCCAGCACTATTCCAAAAAGGCGGGCAACGAATGCAAGTTGGTCACCTATGAGGGCGCCGGCCACGGCTTATCTGCACCTTGGACTCATTGAAAACATCCTGAATCTCGGCATGCAGCGTCGAAAGCACAGCGGGCCGAGTCGAGGGCTTCTCGATGTAAAACACCAACGTGTAATCGGCGTAGTGATCGAGCAGACCAACCTGGAGCACCCGAGGTTCGGGTTCCTTGCGGATGCCCTCGGTGCGATCCGCCGCCATTTTGAGCATGGCATGCACCTGACGCCATGGGGTGTCGTAACCGATGGTCACGGAAGTGGTCATCGCGGCACCGTGTTCCTGGGCCAGCCTCGAGTAATTGTTGGTCGGATTGCTAACCAGCACCGCGTTGGGCACGGAGATGAACTCACGCCGCGGAGTCAACCCCCTTTCACCCCCATGGGGTCCGCCAATCTCCGGTTTCCGGGACCTTTCCTCCAAAAGCAAATTCCTAGCAGTCACTCGAGTCTAGCCACAGAAGCCTACCTTAGCTAGCTGAGCAAGACGGCTTAGAAAAATCCTTTGCCTTACCTATCAGCACCTTAAAGATCTAATCGCACGGGAGAAATGGATCAACTGGAATATCCGGCTTGGAGTAAAGACGCTCTCCCGAGCAGGCGGATGCTTCCTTGAACCCCGAACACTGATTTGAATCTCCTTTCCTTTAGGGATTTAGGGATCGTGCACTGAGTAACTAGCGATTCCGTCGGATTGACCCCATTCAGAATAGCAAAACTCTAAGATCATTATCCTAGACTCAAGCAGGGTCGTCTTGTTTTAACAATTTATCAATCCTTGCCAAATATTCCCGCACCGCCTCACGAAACACAAATGACGAGC
>TARA_B110000003_G_scaffold185751_1_pt1 | contig 20030 bp, 14 predicted proteins | sample TARA_B110000003 | Tara Oceans TARA_B110000003 (sample SAMEA4396424) | marine metagenome | biome: Westerlies Biome; feature: [SRF] surface water layer (ENVO:00010504); material: water (ENVO:00002006), including particulate matter (ENVO:01000060) such as... | depth 5 m
GAAACAAAATACCTACATGAAAGGAATTGACTTTAATTTAGGATCAGGAATGACATTTAGCAAGCATATTCCTGAAAATATAGACAACTTTGATCGTGTGTTTAACATTTTCAAAGAACTCATAACGCATACATCTGGAGACATAGAAGAAGCGTTTAATTGGCTCGAATCATTGGATAAAGAATATGATATTTTCAATGAGGAGTACACCCTCCAAGATTTTCGTGATGATTTGACTAAACGTGGATATATAAAAGAAGAAATTGATTCCGATGATAGCCCTGGAAAAGGAAAAGGGAAGAAAATATTAACAGCAAAATTAGAATCAGCACTCAGGAAGTATGCCCTTGATCAAATTTTTGGAAAACTTAAAAAAAGCGGTTTAGGAGATCACCAAACAACCAAATCAGGATTAGGTGATGAAAAAGATGGAGAGGTCAGAGAATTTAGATATGGTGATGATTTATCATCTATAAATATGACAGAGAGTGTCAAAAAAGCTCAAATAAATAATGGATTATCAGATTTTCAGATCACAGAAAATGATCTAATTGTTGAAGAGACAAAACACAAAGCACAGATGAGTACTGTCTTAATGATTGATATCAGTCACTCTATGATTCTTTATGGTGAAGACAGGATAACTCCAGCAAAAAAGGTTGCAATGGCCTTAGTAGAGCTAATTAGAAGAAAATATCCAAAAGACTCTATTGATATCATAGTATTCGGAAATGAAGCATGGCCAATTAAAATAAAAGACCTACCCTACTTAAAAGTTGGCCCCTATCATACAAATACAGTGGCAGGATTAGAATTAGCTATGGATATCCTTCGTAGAAAACGAAATACCAACAAACAGATTTTCATGATCACCGACGGCAAACCTAGTTGCATTACGCTGCCTTCAGGGGAGTCTTATAAAAATAGCAACGGATTAGATGAGATGATCGTTTCCAAATGTCTCAATAAAGCTGATCAAGCGAGAAAACTAAAAATTCCAATCACAACCTTCATGATTGCACAAGATCCATATTTACGTCAATTTGTTGATTTATTTACAGCACAGAATAAAGGAAAAGCTTTCTTAACAGGACTTTCAGGATTAGGACAAATGATTTTTGAAGATTACGAAAAAAATAGAATTAAACGAATATGAAAAAAGAAACCACATTTAAAGAACTGAAAAAAACAGGATTTATCGATAGATCTATTAATCAGGAAATTCAAGATAACTTAATCACACGCATTAAGTCTAATAAACCTGTTTTTGAAGGTCTTATAGGATATGAAAACAGTGTTGTCCCCCAATTGAAAAAAGCCATTATTGCAGGGCACCATATCAACTTATTAGGATTACGAGGTCAAGCAAAAACTAAAATTGCAAGGAGTATGATCGGCCTTCTTGATGAGTATATGCCGATAGTAAAAGGTTCAGAGATAAATGACAGTCCTTTTCAACCAATATCTAAATATTCAAGAGACTTAATCGCTGAGCATGGCGATGATACACCCATAACATGGGTTCACAGATCAGATCGCTACTTCGAAAAACTAGCAACTCCCGATGTTAATGTTTCAGATTTAATAGGTGATATAGATCCTATTAAAGCAGCCACGATGAAGCTTGCCTATTCTGATGAACGTGTTTTACATTATGGAATGATCCCTCGAGCAAATCGGTCTATATTCGTTTTGAACGAGCTCCCAGATTTACAAGCGCGAATTCAGGTTTCCTTATTTAATATTCTGCAAGAAGGTGACATACAAATTCGCGGATTTCAGTTAAGAATGCCACTAGATATTCAGTTTCTTTTTACAGCAAATCCAGAAGATTATACAAATAGAGGCAGTATTGTTACTCCATTAAAGGATAGAATAGGATCTCAGATTTTCACTCACTACCCAAAATCAATCGCTATTGCTCGACAAATTACAGAACAAGAAGCAAAAGTGACAGGAACAGATAAATCCCTAATATCTATTCCAGATTTAGCTAAGGATCTTTTAGAAGGAATTTCTTTTGAAGCTCGTGAAAGTGAGTATGTAGATGCAAAAAGTGGAGTCAGTGCACGATTAACAATAAGTGCAATGGAAAACTTAATGGCTGCTGCCAAATTAAGACTGATTGAAACAAAATCAAAAGAAACTACTGTTCGATTAATTGATTTCGTATCAATTATTCCATCAATAACTGGAAAAATTGAATTAGTATATGAAGGAGAGCAAGAGGGTGCAGATGAAGTAGCTAAATTGCTAATAGACAAATCCGTGATGACAGAATTTGAAAAAATATTTCCTCGAATTCCTAAATTAGAAAAAGATGGATCAAAAACTCCTTACACAGACTTAATTAATTGGTTCGATAGTGACTTCATAGAATTGAACTATAATGATAAGGATAATGAGTTTTTTAAGAGTTTAGAAAGCATAAAACCATTGGTTGCAATTGTTAAAAAATATGCATCACATTTAAGTAAAAAAGATCAGTCATTCTCAATGGAAGTTATTTTATGGGCTCTATCCATAAATAACAAATTAGATAAATCCGAATCTGATAATACTCATAAATTCGACTCTGCACAATCAAGTTTTGTATGAGTAACTGATTAGTCTTTGGCATAAGTTTTGTATTCTTGTAGCCATGAAAAATGTATTATTTATCCTTATCACGCTCGCTCTAGCTTCTTGTTCTAGAGACACTTTGAATAATAATGATGATCGTTACCCAGATGACGGTATTCGCCCATCGAGCATAATACATGAAGGAGGTTCAAGAGACTATCAACTTTACATCCCTCCAGGGTATAACGGAACAGATCCACTACCTGTCGTGTTCAATTTTCACGGATTTGATGATGATGCATATGAATATTTCATAAATACTTCAGACATGCGTTCCATAGCAAGCGTTGAAAGCAACCCTTTCTTTCTGGTTTATCCTCAAGCTGGATATTGTGATGGTGGGCTAGCATGGAACCCATCTGAACTAGGCGGAGATAATAAATGTAGTCTAAATGATATTGGTTTTATAGAAGCTCTCATCGATAGTCTTTCTGCTGAATTTAGAATTGATTCTAATAAAATTTATGCCTGTGGCTTCTCAAATGGGGGAATGATGGCTATGGGATTAGGTATGAAAAAAAGCGATCGATTTGCAGCAGTAGGATCGGTTTCTGGTGCAATGTTAGATTTTGAGAGCCCTTCACGACCGGTGCCAACAATTATCGTTCATGGCACATTAGATGAGTCTTTACCATACGCAGGAAATTCATTCTACAATTCTATTCCATCCCAAATAGATTTTTGGGTAAATATTAATAACACGGATTCAATTCCTCTCATTTCTAGTGAAAACAGTCAATATGGAATAACCACTGAACATTACCGTTACCTAAATGGGGACAACGATGTTTCTGTCGAGCATTATAAAATTATAGATGGTGGTCATGTCTGGAGGATGGATCAACAGATTTACCCCGCTGGTAAGCCTGACGATGATACGGGTCTCATACTTTGGGAATTCTTTAACAGATATAGTCTCTAAAAGAAGTTTTTTAACCCATTATATGGTAGCCACCATCCACATGCCTTATTTCTCCAGTAATCCTGCTATCAGGACGAAATAAGTGGACCACTTCGTTTGCTAAGTCTATCGGAGTAGCATTACCCAAAGGACTTATTCTATCTGATGTGGAAACATCTTCTTCTGTCAAAGTAGCAGCCCCTGCTTTACTACCTAAATATGTTGAAAATCGAATTGCATTCACACGAGTTCCGTTTTTTCTGCCCATTTCGTCTGCCAATTCAATGACAATCCTTTCTAAGGCGGCTTTGGCGATACTCATATTCCTGTAAGGATGAAATGTAACCTTTTCAGCAGCAATATAACTTAATGCACATATCGATGCACCGGCATTTAAAACTTTAGACTTGAATAAACTATTGGTTAAACGAATTAAAGAAAATGCTGAAACATCCATAGTACCACAAAACTCGTCAAAAGAAACCTCAAGAAGAGGTTTTACTTTTTTATTTCTAATTGTTTTATCCATAGCTACAGCATGCAAAACGCCATCAATATTGATTTTGTTCTTCAATAAGTTTTTTGCAAAATATTTCAAATTCTCATCTAATGTAACATCGAGTATTTCTACAGAGGCTTTAGAGCCCAAATGAGTTTTTATTGAATCCTTAAAATCATCGAACGTCTTATTCAAATATGATTTGGCCCTTTCAGATAAATTTTGATGAAATGGACTAACCCCTAAACCTGTGCATATGACTTTTCCACCCTCTGCAATAATTGCTTTTGCAACATACATAGCTAATGAGTGTTCATCTGCTATTCCTGTTATTAAGAACGTTTTATTTGTTAAAATCATAAAATTACCATTTATAAAGAGCGGTTGCCCATGTCATACCCGCGCCAATAGATGCCATCAATACTATTTGACCCGGTTTGAATCCCTCTCTTTTTCGGACCTCATCCAAAACTATGGGTATAGTGCCCCCAGATGTATTCGCATAACGATCCATATTGGTTTTAACCCGATCAAAGGGCATACCAATTGAAGCCGCAATATCTTTTAAGATTCTTATACTCGGTTGGTGAGGTAAAAGGCAATGAATGTCCTCGATGGTTAATTTATTTTTTTCTAATAGTTTATTGATACTTTTCGGTAATACATCAATTGCAGTTTTATATATTTCCTGTCCATCCATCTGCCAAAAATGACTACCTGAGTCGATAGTTTGAAGCGATGAAGGCTGCTCAGCTCCACCTCCAGGTATTGTGAAATGGTCTAACCCGACAGAATCTGTATGCATAGAAAAATCGATGAATCCCTTGTCCTCATTTGTTCCGGAAAGAATTATCGCTCCAGCACCATCTCCAAAAAAGACTGAGTCTCTTCGGCTCCAATCCGTTATCGTAGAAAAGGTGTCAGCACCGATAACTAAAACATTCTTATAAACCCCTGTTTTGACAAATTGCATGGCTGTACAAACTGCGTACAAGGCTCCAGAACAAACCGCAGAAATATCAAAAGCAACTGCATTTATAGCATTGATTTTTTTTTGAACAAAACATGCGCATGAAGGAGCTTGTCGATCGGGAGTCGCAGTGGCGACAACAATTAAATCAATATCGTTTGGACTTAAACCCGCATCGCGTATCGCTTCAATAGCCGCTTTTGATGCCAAATCACTTGTCGTTTCATCTAAAGCTATTCTGCGCTCATGAATCCCAAGTTTCTCTTTAATCCAATGGTCAGAAGATCCAACTTTTTCAAAAAATTCATTTGAACGAATATGCGGAGGAGCATATGAACCCGTTCCTATAATTTCTACGTTTTTCACTTCACATTATAAATAAATATTCCTATTAATTTCATTTAATTACAATTGAGATTGAATTCGTTTCCATTCATTTTCATTCCAAATCAAAGGGTATGAAGTCAATAATTCTTTATCCCATTCATTTTCAAGAAAATCTTGTAAATCAGCAATCACTTGACCTCTGCAGTCAGATAATATTTTTAGACCAGGTTCTATTCTCTCAATAACATGGACCAAGGTATATCCATCAGAGTGCTCTATTAATTTCACTCCTGAAACTAATTCCGAACCATTGACACCAAGAAATCTCTCTTGATTTGTGCTCGATGTATTTGTTCCAAATTCTAACTTTTCAAAGTCCTGTGCTGAAATTGCCAAAGGATCCTTTGAGTTTAAAACACTTAAAACCTTCTCCCCGGGAACTCCTCTTTTCAGCATCGCCTCGGCCCTTTTAGCGATCCGAAGATTAGAAGTATTAAAAACCGACCCTGAGCGTCTTTCCTTCCATTTGTAATTATTCTTATTCTCAATGAAAAAGTCCATTATTGTAGCACTATCCTTTGATGCTGCATCCCAAACTTTTTCGCGAGTTAAATCAAAAACTAAAATGCCCTCTCGGTATTCTTGGGCCAGGAATTTAAACTCATTATTTTCATTTGGAAGTCTTAGCTCTGCCTCTTTCATCAAAGCATTATCAATAGCAGATTCAAGAACTAAATACTCTGAAACATCAGGAACACGGCTCAAACGTTTTTTAAAAATTTTGGCAAAATCTGACTGATTAAAATCTATGGGACCACCTAAACCCTCAAACGAAAAAATTGTTTTTTTATATTTTGAGACTTTCTTGCCTTTTCTAATGGCTTTTACAACAGCCTCCAGAGAGGCATTATTGACTTTTAAATTAAAACGCTGTTTTAACCTGGAAATAAATGCTTTTCGAGATACACTGGAACGTTCATCTCGTCTTATTTTCGAGGTGATATCTGCCTTCACTCTTTCAAATTCTGGCACTTGATATTTTTTAAGCCTCTTGACGATATGCCAACCTAATTTTGTTTTGAATGGCTTTGAGTAATCCCCATCATTATTTATTTCATATACAGCATCTTCAAACTCTGGTAACATTTTATTCAATCCAAAATCAGGCAATTCACCACCTTTAGAAACACTAGATTGATCTTCAGAGTACTTTCTAGCCAACATATTAAATGACTCCCCTGCCAATAAGCGATTATAGATTTCATTAATTTTTGTCTCAGCAGTTTCTTTGGGCTGATCTTTCGAATCTAAAAGAAGTATATGTGCCGCAGACATTCTGTACCTGGAATCTCTTTTATCTGTAACCTTTAGTATATGATAGCCATAATCTGTACGAATCGGACCTACTAATTGACCCATAGATCCATTATAGCATGCATTTTCAAAGGGATATACCATATTAAATACTGTGAAATAACCCAAATCACCCCCATTTTTCGCGCTGTAAGTATCTGTTGAATTAATACGTGCGATATCTTCAAAATTTTCACCATTTTCTAAACGGCTTTTTAAACTCATTATCTTCTTGAACACCTTTGATGTATCAGCAGGTGAAGGGTCTTTTGGAAGGTCCAACATAATATGTGAAGCACGAATATCTGATTTTAAACGCTCGTAAGCCTCTGCAATTATTTGATCATCAATTTCCTTATCTGTCAGGTAGGGCTTCAATAATTGGCGATAATAATTATTGAATTCATTTTTAAATGATTCCAAAGTATCACGACCTTCAACTTCAGCCTGAATAACCTTTCTTTTAAAGCGAACATATAATTCTAAATATTCCGCAGCTGTTTTAGGGTCAATTTGATTGCCAATATCTTTATTCTTTCCATAAACATATAAGAACTCATCAGTGGTAACATCCTTGTCTCCAATGGTGAAAAGATTTTGAGCTTGGGTTTCGGAAATATTCAATAACAATAGAGTGATTGAAATTTTAGCAATATGGATGAACTTCATATGAATATTCTCAAATTTTAAATAAAGTAGATAGATGAATGCTTCAAATATTTCACAAAAATAAAGAATCAAATTGACAAAAAATTAGATTATGGGTGAAATATTAATAACCCCATTTACCACTGTATCTATCATAACCGTCTATCCCTATTTTGACACGAAAACCGGCAGGAATAGGTAACCCTGGTGTCATGACATAATAGAATCCGTATCTAAGCATTCCATCAAAAAATTTGAAGGGCTTTTCCAGCCCAAAGAAAGTTTCAATTTGAGTTTTATTTAATGACGGAATATAAAGAGCAGAGCCTCCCACTGCTATCTCAAAATTGAGAATATTTAGTAAAGGTATTTGTTGGAAAAGAGCGCCTTGAAAATGATGAATACCATACAATTCAATATACGAGCGAGCAGTATGATAGGTACTATCTAAAGCCTGAAAACTATTTATTGGATTCGAAAATAAATACTGATCAGACCCTCTGAAAAACTTGTGCTCAATAAAACGAATACTATCTAAATTCGAACCCAGAAAACTTCCAGCACCAACAGACCAATTAGAATAGCCCAGTCGTGGCCATTGAATATGATCAAAAGCGTTTACTCGCAACAAATTATAATTTACATCAGACCCTAGCCATTTAGGGATCCCCTTGCGATACTCCAATGCTAAAGTGGGATACTTGCTTCCAAGAAGTAGTTTCCTATTTTTCTTCATGATGTAACGTTGCCGATGACGGTATTGAATTTCTATTCCAGCAATTGAGACCGTGTAATCAGGAAAATATTGGGGAGGGTTAATATCACCAAGCAGATCATCCCAACTAGAATTTAAAGTCAAATTAGATATCGAACTTCTTTTTGAATAATCATAAGTCAATCGCACAAACAGACCATTAATAAGCTCAAAACGATGCATTAAGTTTATAAATTGTCTTCGCGCAAAATTTCGCCTAGCAAAAGTTCCCAATATAGATTCATATGTGTTTATCATCATATAATCATCCCCTACAGCTACCTCTAACTCTTTAAATGACTTTGGGTTATATAGATAATTAACAGATAGCTCACCCCTTAAGTCCCGATTAGCATATCCATAATTTGCATAACCCGAGAATGTCAAACGTTGATCATTTTTAAAAATGCGCCTAAATTCGGATCCTACCCGTTGACGCCATCCTCCAATCCCTGCTGGGTTAAATTGGTTGATTAGAGGATCGAGGTAAAACCGATAACCCTTTTTTCGGGAGCGAAAAGAAATTCCGGAGAAAAGCGGCTCATACCAATGTAGTTTGTTTATAAAGGCATCTACACTGTCGACGTATTGATCACTATCAAAATATAAAATAAGACTGTCTTGTATGGATACAAATGCTTTTTCAGCAATAGCCAGAGGTATTTTCCTCAAATCACTCCAATCACTATCATCAATATCAAAAGCATTTTCAGCATAAGACCTTATTGCTAACCCTAATTTTTTTCTAGATAAATTTTCATTCAAAATAAAATCACTGTGAATCACTTTTATGGATCCCGTATCCGATTTCAAATACCAATCAAAATATCTTTCATTAACTAATGATGCACCAGATATTGACTGAATATACTTTTGGGTAATCTTTAATCCGTCTAAATCAAATAAAGAGGTTTTATGGGGCTCCAGAATACTCTGCTCCAAAATCCAGCCATCTTGTTGAATCTTTAATATGCCTTTAATAAAATTTCGTTTTTTTGATTCAAATTCAATATAATAAGTGAAATTACCAGGCTGACCCGCGATAGATCTCACTTTGAATTTATAGTTCAAAAAAGCATCAAAACCCAATGGGCTAGGAATCTTATTGGCTATTATTTTGGGCAAGCTTATAGTATTTGAAAATAAATCGATGTTCCCATCACCATATCCTTGATAAAAATGCTGACCAATATTGAACTCACCTTGAGAGGGAATAACATCATCACCTCCGATTTCAATTGCAAACCCAACATTAATACTAAAATCTTTATCGTCTGAAGAATGGTCATCAATAGCAACAATAAAATCTCGGTATTCGCCTGGTCTCTTATAGCTTGAATAACTTAAAAATTCAAGAAGGGATAAATCATCTCCTTCTTGATATGAACTTTTGACATATGTTGAACATTGTATAGTTTTTGAGAGTATTTGCTGTGCTGATCGTTTAGAAATTAATTTACCAATAACTTCTTTTGCAATGTCCACGGACTCAGCGGTGACCAATGCTTGTTCAAGTTGGATAACATTGTTTTTCGCATTATTTGTGGATTGAGCAAATATTGAAGTGCCAAAGGCAAGAATAATGATACTTGAAAAAATAATATTATTTAGCATTTCTTATCCGATACTAATAATATCACCAGGTTGGCAGTCTAGGGCTTTACATATCGATTGCAGTGTTGAGAATCTGATTGCCTTCGCTTTTCCATTTTTTAGAATTGACAAATTAGACATCGTTATGTCGACTTTTCCGGATAAATCTGTTAAGCTCATCTTTCTTTTTGCTAACATAACATCAAGGCTTATAATTATCTGGCTCATTTTAAATTGTTAATTCATTTTCATCTTTCATTTTTATTCCCTCTGTCATAATATGGGCTAAAACCCATAAAATTAAAGCAGTAATCAAAAAACTTAAAGAAGGAAAATTAAAGCTAAAAGCTAAATCTTGAGAGAAGTCCGGTTCATGTAGACCATGGACTGAAGACCAAGATGTTTCTGCAGAAAAGCCCATTGAATTACTGATGAAAAAACCTAACAATGTGAAAGCAAGCCAAGTAAAACTTAGGAAGAAAGCAATTAACTTTAATTTTTTGATTGTATTTATCTCAAAGTATTTACCTTCTTGGATAAGAGATATAAAATTTTTCCAATATCTCAGAATAATATTAATTATTGAAAGAATAATCGTAAAGACGGTAAAAATAATAAACCGAAAGAAAAATGGGGTCTGATTAAAGTTTGTGAAATCGGCTGAAATATTTAGAATATCCATTTTAATAATACCAGCAATACTTCCACCAAATAAAATGTACGCTAATATGGAGACAATAATTATTGACAAAGCAATAGAAGCAAAATAAAGAAGATTTGAGAATTTATAAATAAAACTTATGCTTTTGTTTTGAGTCATTATTTTAAAATTGAGATTAATGATAATTTATATTTACCAAATATACTATAATATTGATAAACAATAAATAATTATTGATAATAAGCTAATATATATTGTTAATCATAAAAATATTGTAACATTACGGCAACTTAAATAAGTCCTCAACTTTGCAATCTAATGTTTTTGCAATTTTAAAAATTTGGCCTCCAGACTAGACCTGATTTTCACTGATAATATCTATCGATTCAGAAATGTCATTCGCTTTTTTTCTCAATAGCTCCATTTCACTATCAAGAACATCATTCACTAAAACTACCCCCATCCTTCTATATTCTCGAGTAGATGGTTTACCAAATATTCTTAATTCCGTATTTGCCTGATTTAACGCCTCATCTAGACCGACATATTTAGGTTCGCTATTTCCTTCGTCAGATGCAAGAATTACTGAAGACACACCTGCTCTTAAATTAGTAATATTTGGAATAGGGTATCCTAAAAATGCTCTTGCATGGAGTTCAAATTGATTAAGATTTTGCGTACCTGCAAGTGTTACCATTCCCGTATCATGAGGCCTAGGAGATAGCTCCGAAAATATAACTCCATCTTCAGTTAAAAAGAATTCAATACCCCAAATACCAGCTCCCCCCAGAGATTCTGTTATTTTTTTTGCCATTTCTTGAGCATCGATAAGGTCATTTTCAGAAATTATTGATGGTTGCCAGCTTTCTTGATAATCACCTCTTTCTTGTCTATGGCCAATAGGGGAGCAAAACAAGGTCGTTCCGCTATTTTGAGTGACTGTGAGTAATGTTATCTCCGTATGAAAATTTATAAAACCCTCAATAATTACCTCCTTAAGGTCTCCCCTGCTCCCATTCATCGCATAATCCCAAGCTTGACTAACCTGATCCATAGATTTCAAAATAGACTGTCCCTTTCCAGAAGAGCTCATTAATGGCTTTACAATGCAGGGAAGCCCTATTTTTTCTATGGCTGATTCAAATGCAATTCGTGAGGATGCATATTCATATGGCGCCGTTTTAATACCCAATTCTTTTGCCGCTAAATCGCGAATGAGTTTACGGTTCATAGTGAAGTTCGCTGCCCTTGCACTCGGGACTATATGAAAGCCTTCCGCCTCATAATCGTACAAACGATCCGTTCTTATGCTTTCTACTTCAGGAACAATAATATCTGGCTTATGCTTAACAATTGCGGCGTCAAGTGATTTTGCATCCAACATATCAAATACTTCAAAAGCATCAGAGACCTGCATTGCCGGGGCATTTATATAATTATCACAAGCAATTGTAAACATACCATAGCGTTGCAATGAAATAATAACTTCCTTACCTAACTCTCCTGATCCCAGAAGCATTATTTTTTTCATAGTATCGCTTTAAGATTTGTAATTGACAATAACATCATGCAAGTTAACTTTGTTAAAATAATTGTGCGAAACATAAATGCGGTATTTTACATTTTTTACTATTATCATTCTTTGTTCTTGCCAACCTGATATTATCCCTGATAATTCAGGTGATCCGGTTAGTCCAATAGACACCAACGCTCCTCCAAATTATTTGGTAAAAAGTTCTGATTATATTTTTGATCAAAATAGCGTTCATACTTTTGAACTAGATTTACCTGACTCATCGCTTGCATTCCTTGATTCTGAACCCAGCGCTGAAATCTACACGGAGGGCAAATTAATCTTTCAAGGAGATACATTGAATTCTGTAGGTATAAGATATAAGGGCTCCAATGGCGCATGGTGGGGATGCACTTCCGGAAACGGTCCTGGCTTTAAAACCTGTACAAAGCTATCGATGAAGATCAAAATAAATTATAAAGAATCTTCTCGTAAATTTTTTAAACTCAAAAAACTGCAATTTCATTCAATGAATCATGATCCCTCTCAAATGCATGAACGATTGGGTTACTGGCTGTATCGAGCTGCAGGCATTCCTGCCCCCCGATCCGTCCACGCGCGTCTTGTAATTAATGATGTTTATGTGGGCTTATTTGCATTAACTGAGCAAATAGATGGACAATTTGCTAAATATAATTTTGATGATAAAGGTGGGAATATTTACAAAGAAATATGGCCATTAAATAGCAATGGAACAGCAAAAAGCTCATCAGAATATATCGATGCATTAAAAACTAACGAAGATGAAAATCCTTCTGTACAAACAATAAAAGAATTTGGCGAAAAAATCGCCAATGCATCTAGCAATCAAATAATTCCTATCATCAGTGATCATATGGATAGGGATGAAATAATTTCTTATGCTGTAATTGACAGAATGATCAGACATGATGATGGAGCCTTTCATTGGTATTGTTTTGGAGCAGACTGTGCACCTCACAATTTTTATTGGTATGAAGAACCGACAAATAAGAAATTACATCTAATTCCTTGGGATTTAGATCTAGCATTTATGAACTCAATCACCAATGAACATACCGTTACCAATCTAAAAGATGATTGGGGAATTACATCGAATAATTGCTACCCATTTAAATATGGATTATTAGACCAAAAATCTGCGGCATGTGATAAATTAGTTGCAGGTTGGGTGTCCTATGGAGGCCCCCTATATGGCCAAATTGAAAGTCAAGTTGAAAATGGAATCTTTTCTCAAAATCAAGTAAACAGTCTCATTAATTTTTGGGCGAGTCAAATAAGAAATGCTACGATTGAAGCAAATAATATTCATAATGATGCTATTCCGATATCCTATTGGGAATGGAGTATGGAGAAACTCAAGGACCAAACGGACTATTCAAGAAACAATTAAGTCGGCAGCCCCGTTTTTAATTGCGCAGTTGATGAATATGTTGGTCGTATTTTTGCGAAATGATTATTGGACTTATAAAAGAAGGAAAAACACCTCCCGACAGGAGGGCCGTTTTAACACCCCAACAGTGTAAAAATTTACTCTCAGCAAACAAAGACGTCAAGATAATAGTCCAACCAAGTGATGTAAGAATTTTTCCAGATTTAGATTATCAGAAATCAGGTTGCATAATAAGTTCTGATTTAAATCAATGCAATATTTTATTAGGTGTAAAAGAAGTTCCCGTTAAAGATTTGATTTCAGGAAAAACTTATTTTTTCTTCTCACATACTTACAAAGAACAACCGTATAATAGAAATTTATTGAAGGCTTGTTTAGATAAAAACATCCGTTTGATCGATTGGGAATTGCTAAAGAAGAATAAAAAAAGACTTATTGGATTTGGATATTATGCCGGTCTTGTAGGCGCCTACGAAAGTCTTCGAGGATTTGGTTTAATGACAGGCCGCTACTCTTTAGAATCTGCAAAAAAACTATTGACATTAGATAGAATTAAGGATGAATTAAATAAGGTTAAATTACCTGATTACTTCCAGTCAGTTATTACTGGAACGGGTAATGTATCTAAAGGGGCTGAAGAATTATTTCAAGCTGCCGCAATCAAAAAGTGTACTTCTTTAGAATATTTAGATACTAACTCAAAGGAACCCAGGTTTACTATTCTTAAAACATCAGACTATGTAAAACGATATTCGGATGAATCTTACGATCAAGTTGAATTTTATAAAAACCCTGAACTTTATAAAAATGGATTTTTACCATTCGCTAATAGTTCAGATCTTTTTGTCCCCTGCCATTTTTGGAAAGAAGGCAGTCCAAGTTTTTTCAATTTAGAAGATATTTCTCATTCTGACTTTCGAATATCATTTGTCGGTGACATTAGTTGCGATATCGCTGGTCCAATTGCGACAACGTTAAGATCTAGTACTCTTAATGATCCATTTTATTCCGTTTTAAACGGTGAAGAAGTGGAATTTGGTCGTGATAAAAGTATTGGAGTGCTCGCAGTGGATAATCTTCCCAGTGCTATCCCATTAGATGCAACTCATGGGTTTGGAGATATGTTTATTGATCATATTCTCCCTTCTTTATTTGATAATGATTCCGATGATATTCTAGCAAATGCAACACAAACTAAAAACGGAAAGTTAAATGCATCATTTCAATATTTGCAATCATATGTTCATGGCTTTGATTTAAATATCCCAAGTACGGATAACATTGAACTCAGCATTTTAGATGAAATTGAAGTGGTCAAAAAAAGAATCAATTCAATAACAACTGATCAAGAAATTCCAAGTTTTGAGAATACCATTGTTCCCCTTGAAGAATCTGATGAGCACCTTCAAAAATTGACGGAATTACTTTTCAACTTTAATTCTGCATGTACCAATGAGAAAATTCAGGAGGCAACTAGGTCAATATCTCCAGCATTATCAGCTCTGAGTAATGATATTTTAACCAATGAAAAATTATTTGACCGAATCGCAAGTATCAATGATAATCGGCAGGAATTAGATAGTGAAGATTTAATGCTCCTGTCAAAGTATTTTAAGAATTTTTCTAGAAATGGGGCTTTACTGAATAAAAAAAATCAATCATCACTCAGATCTATTGACGAGAGACTTTCCTCAGCAAGCCTTGAATTTTCAGAAAATGTTTTAAAGGACACTGAAAATTGGTTTCGAAAATTAAAAGAAAAAGATATTAGCGACCTACCAGAAGGAATTAAAAATATGCTCAAAACGGCTGGTCAACAGAGGAATTTAAATGCTTATTGTTTAACTTTAGATGCTCCCATATATATAGGGTTTATGACCTATTCTAAGGACAGAACACTCCGAAAGGAACTTTGGAGAGCTTATAATCAGCGTGCTTCACGAGGGGACTCAAATGACAACGGAAAACTAATATTAGAAATATCAGAGCTACGTCAAAAGAGAGCAAAACTTCTTGGCTTCCCTAGCCATGCCCATTTTATTCTTGAAGAGCGTATGGCAAAAGACCCCAAAACTGTATATGACTTCCTTCAATCTTTAAAAATTAATGCCCTTCCCGCAGCAAGGAGAGAAATCCTTGAACTAAAGGAATTTGCTGAAAACATTTTGGGTTTTAAAGAAATTAAAAAATGGGATATCGCCTTCATATCAGAAAAATTTAAAAAAGAAAAACTTAATTATAATGATGAAATCACCAAGCCTTATTTCCCATTAAATGAAGTTTTAAATTGGGCATTCTCAATAGCAAAAAGGCTCTATGGTTTAGAATTTAATAATTCAAAACAGGAGGGATACAACTCAGAAGTTGAAGTTTATGATGTTACTGATTCCAATGGGAATTGGGTCTCGCACTTACTTACTGATTGGCATCCTAGAAAAGGAAAGCGAAATGGGGCATGGATGACTAGCTATCGTAAATCATTTGATCGTAATGGTAGACGAGTTTATCCAGTCGTTAGTTTAGTTTGTAATTTCAGTACTGCAGCAAATGGGCAACCTCCTCTCTTGACTTTCAACGAAGTGCTAACTCTTTTTCATGAATTTGGACACGGTTTACATGGGATGCTAGGGGAAGGTAAATATGCAAGCCTAACAGGAACCTCTGTCGCCTGGGACTTTGTGGAACTACCATCTCAATTTATGGAGAACTGGTGCTTCCAGCCCGAAGAATTGTCAAAATGGGCAAAACATCATAAAACAGGTGAAAGCATGCCTAAATCTATAATTTCAAATATCAAAAAGAGTCAAAAATTTCTAGAAGGAATGGCAACAATTAGACAGATAGGATTGGGTCTTCTTGATTTAGCCTGGCATGACCCGAAAGAGAAAATCGAAAATCATATTGAGCTTGAAAAAAATATTCTAACTGAATTGGAGCTATTGAATTACGAACCTGAAGCAAGTATATCCCCTGCATTCTCTCATATTTTCGCAGGGGGATATTCCGCTGGGTACTACTCCTATAAATGGTCTGAAGTTCTTGATGCAGATGCTTTTAGTCGATTCATCAATGAGGATAATAAAAACATTGTCGCAAAAGATTTCAAGAAAATTCTTACTTCAGGAGGAGCCATTGAAGCATCTGATTTATTTAAAACATTCATGGGCAGAAAGCCAAAAGTCAACGCACTTTTAAAAAGAGCAGGTCTTGAAAACTGAAATTCGGGCAAAAAAGAAACTGGGTCAACATTTTCTTGTAGATATCGAAATTGCAGAAAAAATTTCCAATTCCCTGAGCTTTTCTGATTATGACAGGATATTAGAAGTCGGTCCCGGAACTGGAGTACTTACCCAATTTCTTGTCAAGAAATCAGTAGAATTTCATGCTATAGAATTAGATAAGGAGAGTATTCCTGTTCTCCAATCCAAATTCCCGGAGATCTCAAACAAATTATACAACGAAGACCTTTTAAAATGGAAGGAACCTCAAATATTTAAAGAAAATAAGTTTGCTTTGATTGGAAATTATCCCTACAATATTTCCACTCAAATATTGTTTTGGATGCTTTCAAGAAGAAATCAAATTCCTGAGATGGTTGGAATGTTTCAAAAAGAAGTTGGAGTAAGAATAGCTAGTGGACCCGGGAATAAAAATTATGGGATAACCAGTGTCCTTACTCAAGCATATTATGACGTTGAATATCTATTTTCCGTGAATCCAGAGTGTTTTAACCCGCCTCCACGAGTCCAAAGTGGTGTTATTAGACTTAAAAAAAAACCCACAGTTCCGAATATTGAATTTGATACTCTTAAGCTAATTGTAAAAACAGCATTTAACCAAAGAAGAAAAACTCTCAAGAACGCATTAAAATCCCTTAATTTTGTAAATAACAAGGTTTTAGATACGGTTTCTGGGCAAAGAGCTGAACAATTAAGTGTTGACCAATTTATTTCCTTAGCACAGAGTTTCAATAATGTCATTTAAAGTTACAGAAGACTACATTAAGTCCTTAAGGCAAGTTCTAGAATCTAAAAATTCTGGTCTGAAAGGTTTATTAGTAGAACTTCATGCTGCTGATATTGCGGAAATTTTGACATATTTCAGCATTGACGAGGTTCTTCAGCTTTTAGATGCTTTGCCAAAAGAAAAACTCTCTGGAATATTAATTTATACGGATGAAGATATACGTGAGGAAATACTGGAAACATTGACAGGCTCAGAAATTGCCCTACTTGTCTCTGATAATATGAATACCGATGATGCTGTAGATATTATTTCAGAATTATCAGAGGAGAAAAAACATGATGTTTTAAGTAATATTGATGATCTTGATTTTGCAAAAGATTTAGCTGATCTTTTGACTCATGCTGAGGGAACTGCAGGAGCATTAATGGCCACAGAACTTGTCAAGGTGAACAAAAATTGGACAGTTTTAAGATGCGTAAGAGAAATGCGTCGCCAAGCTGAAGAAATTGATGTAGTCCATGCGGTTTATGTGGTTGATAATAATGATATACTGCTAGGCTCTCTATCTCTAAAAAAGCTTCTCACAACATCTACAAAAACTGAAATTTCAGAGATTTTCGAAAAGAGTATCCGCTCAGTAACTTCAACAACTGAAGATGCAGAGGTTACGAGAATAATGAAAAAATATGATCTTTTTGTAGTACCCGTAATTGATGAGATTGGAAGATTACTTGGAAGAATAACTTTGGATGATGTTGTGGATATCATTCAAGAAGAAGCAGACAGTAATTATCAATTAATGTCTGGTCTTAGCGACGAAGTAAGCAATGAAGATGGACTTTTTCAGACAACAAAAGCTCGTTTGCCTTGGCTATTGATAGGCCTACTTGGAGGAGTATTAACATCAACTGTGATTTCTGGAAATGAGTCTGAAATTACTTTGATCCCACAAATTGTATTTTTTATCCCACTAATTGCAGCTATGGGCGGTAATGTAGGTGTTCAATCGTCTGCAATTGTCGTTCAAGCAATTGCCAACTCAACTCTTCAAAAAAATATATGGAAACGTTTAGCTAGAGAATTAGGTGTAGGTCTATTTAATGGCCTCATCTGCGCAATGGTAATTGTCATTTATAGCTGGGCAATGGGTCAAGGCTTTCTTTTTGCAATAGCTGTAGGTTCCTCTTTGCTTGCAGTAGTGCTATTTGCCAGCCTTTTTGGTACAGCAATTCCATGGGTTTTGAATCGTTATAATATAGATCCGGCACTTGCAACTGGACCCTTTATTACTACGACTAATGACGTGCTTGGGCTAAGTATTTATTTTGCTATTGCAAACGCATTACTTTAATTATGTCCAAAGGCTGGGTTCTTGCGCTTGATGCAACTGATTCAAAACTAGAAGAAAACCTATCAAGCATTGGCTTCCGAATAGATAAGAAATACAGTGATGATATATCTAACCTTGACCTAAATATTGCGAGGGCGCAAGGAATCATAATAAGAAGCAGAGTGACTCTTGATGATGAAATTCTAAAAAAGGCTGTGAATTTAAAATGGATTGGTCGCCTAGGCTCAGGTCTTGAAAATATCAATGTCAAATATGCAAAAAAACAAGGAATAGCTTGCTTTAGCGCTTCTCAAGGAAATGCGAATTCCCTAGCTGAGCATACCCTGGGATTACTTTTAAACTTGGCTCATCGAATTTCCTCTTCAAACCAAGAAATTCAATCAGGATCATGGCAGAGAAAAGAGAATATTGGTTGGGAAATTAAAGGTAGTACAGTAGGAATAATAGGATTTGGTCCAATGGGTTCAGCTTTTGCCTCCAAATTGAGATGTATGGATGTCAAAATACTTGCTCATGATAAATATATTCAGGGTTTTGCGCCAGAATATGTAGATGAAGTTGACTTGAAAACATTGCAAGCTAATTCTGATATTATAAGTATTCACTTGCCTTTTACCAGTGAGAATTTAAATTTTATTGACAGTTCTTTTATAGAAAAATGCAAAAAACTAAAAATCTTGTTGAATACCAGTCGAGGAAAAATATTAAATACAAAAGATGTTTTCCATTTCATAAAGAAGGATAAATTACTAGGTTTGGGATTAGATGTGCTAGATATTGAACCCAAATCTTTGAACTTACCAGAGGTTCTCTTGAATGATTATAAAGACCTCATAAAACATCCAAGAGTCTTAATAACACCCCATATTGCAGGCTGGAGTAAACAATCATTCCCAAAAATGGGTGAAATTCTTTTTAAGAAAATTGAAAGACTAATACATAGAAAAAATTGACGATTTCAGATTTCTACCTTGACAAGAAAAATATTCTTTAACAAATTCGCTCAATAATTAAATACTTTAGCAAAATGCAACATATCCTAATTTTTCTTTTTGCAATAACTAGTATTGCTTCCTTTGGACAGCGGTCATTACAATCCATTAATCTAAACCTTCACCTAGGTTCTGCGAGTCACATAGGGGAATTGGCCTCGAGTGATGCTAATGCAATATTACAAGAAGCCAGAAATAGCTTTGGTGGGGAATTTAGTTTTTATACTGGTCCAAAATGGGGAATTGGACTAGAACTTGATTACGGTAAATTATACGCAGATAATGCTAACCATAATAAAAATGATTACACAGGAGTTTTGGTGCGTAGTTCATTTTTCAATTCGGGAATTCGCGTAACATATAATATTTTACCTTTTGGAAAATATTGGAAAAGAAATGCTGCAACTCCATATATTTTTGGAATGGGAGGCGTATTATTTAGTCAAAG
>TARA_B110000003_G_scaffold104475_1_pt1 | contig 20028 bp, 9 predicted proteins | sample TARA_B110000003 | Tara Oceans TARA_B110000003 (sample SAMEA4396424) | marine metagenome | biome: Westerlies Biome; feature: [SRF] surface water layer (ENVO:00010504); material: water (ENVO:00002006), including particulate matter (ENVO:01000060) such as... | depth 5 m
GGCGACTTGCATGATTTCACATACAACGACCAGCCTCCCTGGCCAACACTTCCCGACGGCGACGGTCACTCATTAGTGTTGGTTGAGCCGGCCTCCGGTCCGGACCACGCCAAGCCGACTAGCTGGCTGCCGCATGCAAAGATCGGCGGCGCGCCCGGCGAGGACGACAGCACAATCGCGACCGGTAGCTACCTCGCTTGGAAAAACGCCAATGGAATCTTCAATGACGAGGGCGACGAAGACGGAGACCTCATCATGAACTTTGCCGAGTATGCGATGGGGACCCGGCCGAGATCGCCCGACAGTGGGGTGCTGCCACGCCCGATGACCGTGCGCTTCGGCGCTGAAGACTTCTTTGCCATCACATTCCAAAAAAGCCTCCTCGCGACCGATGTCACCTTCGAAATACAGACCTCAACCGACCTCGTGAACTGGATCACCAGCGACGCCTTTACGATGGTATCCGAGATCTCGAATGGCGATGATGAAACTACTGTCACTACCTGGCGCAGCCCCGCCCCGATCAAGTCAAGTAAGATTCAATACCTACGGGTACGGATAATTTTGGCGCATTAAGTTAGAACGCCAAGCCTGGCAAAGCTACGGGCTGCTAGGAATTAACTTTTGGCGGGAAAGGATTGAAGTCGTATTTAGAACGGAGCGAATGGGGGGGAAGATTTTTTGCCGCCTCTTCTCAATCGAAAGACAGTGTAGAGTATTTAAATACTTACTTCATTGATTCCTGGGGAAAAACTTAGATGCTTTGAAGTCCAATGATTGAGAAAATCTTACGGGTTTTGCGTATTTCGGATCGCTTTAAATCTTTTTTAATAACTTTCCTAGCCGCTTGTTGTCTTAGTCAGTTTTGTTTTTCTCATCCGATCATTTCTGAATTCTCGGCCTCTAACGCAACGGTCCTTCAGGACGAAGATAATGATTACGTTGACTGGATAGAAATCTATAACCCAAGCAATAAGTCTCTCAATCTTGACGGCTACTACCTCACTGACAAATCCGATAATTTAGTGAAGTGGTCTTTCCCGGCCGTGCAGTTAGCTGCTGGTAAAGCGATGATCGTATTTGCTTCCGAAAAGCGACGATCAAACCCAATAGGGAATTTACACACAAATTTTAAACTTACAACGGATGGGGAATATCTTGCCTTGGTCGATAAAGACGGACTCACTGTGATCCAAGAATTTGCCCCTTCCTTTCCTAAACAGTTCACAGATATCTCCTACGGATTTAAAGAATCGGATGCTGGAGAAACTAAGGGGTATTTCTCTCCTCCGAGTCCCGGGGTAATGAATGGGGCTTCTTTTCAGAATCCTATTCCTCTCGTTAATTTTTCTCATTCTAGCCAGACTTTCACGGAAGATTTTAACTTGGTCCTATCGGGAGCCGGGCTCGGTCAGGCGATTCATTTTGAAACTAACATCAGTAGTACTGGGGCCACTCCAGAACCTAATGAAAATAGTCCAATTTATCAAAATTCTATATCAGTTCAGAAGTCTTCGGATAGGACTTTGCAAGTCAGGGCTAGGATCATTGGTGTGGATGGAACATTGGGAGAGACACGAAGTGCCACCTATATTTATCTACAGGAGGAGAATGTCACTAACTCTGAGCGTTACATAGGCGCGCCCATTCGGGATTTCACTTCAGATCTCCCCATTGTTGTTCTCGACAATTTTAATAGGCGTCGACCGAGTACTAATCGCGATATGCACATTTCTATTTATGAGCCGAAAGGTGAAGGTGATGAAAAGCGGGCTTCGGTAAGAAATAAACCTGACTTAGAAACCCGGGGGAACATGCGCCAACGTGGGTCTTCCACGGGTTCTTGGGAAAAGTATTCTCTTGCGGTGGAGTTTCGTGACGAGGTGGATGAAGATCGCGATTTAAGCGTGCTGGGAATGCCGGCTCAGTCTGATTGGGTGCTAAGCGGGCGCTGGGACTTTGACCGTGCGCTGATGCGTAACCCCTTCATGTACGAACTGAGCCGCAGGATTGGTCGTTATGCGCCGCGGACACGATTTGTGGAAGTCTTCTCGAATACGGATGATGGGGTTCTTGAAGCAGAAGACTATATGGGAGTTTACTCTCTCATTGAAAAAGTTAAGAGGGACCCTAATCGCGTCGATGTTGAGCGCCTCTCTTCATCCGACACGACTGAGCCCGCAATCACAGGAGGCTACCTGTTTAAGAAAGATCGACTCGATCCTGGGGATCGAGGTCTCAGGGTTCAGGGTATGGGGTCCCTAGGGTGGATTTATCCAAAAGAAGAGAATGTTACCGATGCCCAAGCGGAATATCTTGGAAACTATCTCAATGAATTCAATGGAGCTATCCGTAATTTCCCTGACTACACGAACACCGCAACTGGAAAACATTATTCTGAGTATATCGATGTGGGAAGTTGGTTGGATGAGCACTTGTTACGAATTCTTTCAAAAGATCCCGATGCTCTGCGCTTAAGCACTTATTTATTTAAACCTCGGGGAGGAAAGGTTCATTATGGCCCTGTTTGGGACTTTGATCGTTGCCTCGGCTGTGATTCGGATAGCCGTTCAGGGGTTCCGAGCTCTTTTTCTAATAATGATTTTTGGGCTTATCCTTGGTGGAATAATCTGATTTGGAAACCTGGCGTGAATGGAGCCCCTCCGCTTGCGAGCGATAGAGGCGATCCCGATTTCAACCAAGCCTATATTGACCGCTATTTTAGTCTTCGGAAGACGCATTTTTCAGAAGAAAGTTTCAATAGTATCATCGATGGGATGGCTTCTCAGATCAGGGAAGCTCAGTCGCGAAACTTCCTCCGCTGGTCGACTAGGCCTCCGAATGGGGGGCGTTACTCCAACGGCGATAAAACTTGGGAAGGTGAAGTTGAGCACCTCAAGGGATGGTTAAGGGAGCGCGTTAAATTTATGGACCGGCAATGGCTTCCTGAGGTGACCATGAATCGGGAAGGTGGAATTGTGGAGGAAGGTTTTGAACTCGCGATGTCATCACCTAAGGGGTCGGTCTTTTACACATTAGACGGAACGGATCCGCGCGACTCTAATGGCGTTGTAGCTGGCGAGCTTTTTCCTGGTGGTCAATTCACCAATAATTACGTTGCCTCGTTTGTTCCGAGTAAACACATAATACCTTTGGATGACTCTTTTGGTATTGGTTGGAATACATTTGATTTTGATGATTCTTCTTGGGCTTCTAGCACAACCGCGATGGGGTTTGAAACCAACGGGCCAGCCCTCGATTTAATCAACACAAATATACAGAGCGAGATGCGGTATGTGAATTCGAGTGTTTATGCTAGGATCGAATTCAACTTCAATAACAAGGCGTCAAACGTCAATGCGGTGACGCTTAAAATGAAGTATGATGATGGATTCGTAGCTTATCTCAATGGGGTCGAAATTGCTCGTGCTAATGCTCCGGAAACGCTGGCATGGAATTCTCGGGCAACGAGATCTCATAAGGATAGTGAAGCGATTATTTTTGAGGATTTCAGTGTCGCTAATGGATCAGAAATTGTGCGTGAAGGCCGTAATGTGCTCGCAATTCAAGGGATGAATACTTCCTCGGGTGGCTCTGACTTTTTCATTCTTCCAGAGCTTGATATTAATGAGACGCTCGCTCCCAATCCACTTCCGATAAACAAGTCGACCCTCGTAACTTCTCGAACGGCGGAAGAAGCGAATGGCCGTATCTACTGGAGCCCTCCCAAGAGTGCTTATTTTGTGGTTGGCGAGGATCGCGGCTCAGAGGCTAACCTTGTGGTTTCGGAGATTATGTATCATCCGGCCGCACCAAGTGAATTAGAGAAAGCCGCAGGATTCACTAATCAAGATGATTTTGAATGGCTCGAGCTCCAAAATATTTCAGACAAACAGGTCAATCTTTTTGAGTCATCTTTTCTTGCAGGAATTGGGTTCAATTTCCGCGGAGCAGATAGAGTAACTCTCGGACCAGAAGAAGTGATTCTATTAGTTAGTAATAAGGAGGCCTTTGAACTCCGCTATGGTGGTGGACTTCCTGTGGCGGGATCATATAGCGGGCGGCTTGATAATAATGGCGAGCATCTTCTTTTGAGCGATTTTTCTCAAAGTGTTATAAAAGATTTTCGCTATCAAGATGCCTCTCCATGGCCAGAGGAAGCGGATGGACAAGGCTTCAGCCTCGAACTTGTTAGCCCTTTTAGTAATTCTGATCACAACGAAGCTACGAGTTGGACCGCTAGTTTAGGAGTTGGAGGCACTCCCGGAGTTGGGATCGGAGGCGCCCCTCCTGCTGTTGGGAATGATAGCGATGGAGATAGTGTTCCCGACGATGTCGAAATTGCGATGGGAACCGATCCTGCCGATTCAAGTTCGTTTGCTATTCCTGAGGTAGGAGTTGCGAGTTTTCTTGTTGAAGAACAAGAGGATAACTTTCTCTACTTTGCATTTCAGAAAATAACCACTGGGGTGCTCGATAATTACGTCATCGAGCAGTCGAGGAATCTTGAGAATTGGGAGCCGGCTGACGGTGAGCTGATATTTGTTTCTGAAGAGGTAGCAGAAAATGGCCTTTCAGTGGTTCTATATCGAAGCGTCTTACCTTTCGATAATGAGGAGAAGAAAGTATCCTTTATGCGACTGCGCGTTTTGACGGACTAGTGATTTCCTTGCGGACCGCAAATGGAAGGAAAGCCAGGTTTGCATTGGGGAGAAAGGGGCTGATTGGAACTACTTCGTTGAAACTTTGATTTTTTCTTGTGGGTGTTTGAGCGGATCTCGTTCAGAAAATAAAATCTGAAAATTGTTTTTTTGCATTCGCAGAAGAGGCTTTCACCTGCGAAGAAGTGTAGTCGGTCATACGTTCTTATGAGATCCTTGGGCTTTGTTTTATTTATTCTAGTGTCACTCTCAAGTGTATTCACTGGTTCCGCCTTTGGTCAGTCAGTTCTCATTCCATTTGGGGCGATGTGGAAGTATCTCGATGACGGGAGCGAACAAGGTTTCGAATGGAGGCATGAAGATTTTGACGATAGTTCTTGGAAAAGCGGATTGGCTGAGCTGGGCTACGGTGAGGATGAGACGACTCAGGTTGGGTTTGGTGACAATCCGAGAAGCAAGTTTATCACAACGTATTTTCGGCGTAAGTTCATGGTTGATGACCCGTCGGCTCTGCCGGGAATCAGACTCGAACTGTTGCGTGACGATGGGGCCGTCATCTACGTGAATGGAGTGGAAGTAGGGCGGTCAAATATGCCAGAAGACGAATTGATTACAAAAGATACGGTGGCCAGCCTTTCGGAGGGAGGTGTGGTCGAAACTGTGATTCACGAATTTATCGTATCTCCTCTCTTGCTTAAGCCGGGAGAAAATACCCTCGCCGTTGAGGTGCATCAGGACAAACCGGGAAGCTCCGATTTGAGCTTTGATTTGCGGGCGACTGATGTCGTCGGGCCGACTGCCCCTGTGATTCAGCGCAGTTGGCTTGCTGCTTCGACTGGTGAGCCGATCATTCTGATTACTCCGGAGCAATTGCGGGCATCTGATTTCACCAGTGAAGACGCGCAGCTCGATTTTAGGATCAGCGGTCTTGAGTCTGGGCGTTTTGAATTAGTTGAAAGTCCTGGGATTGCGATCACCAAATTTTCTCAGGCTCAGATTACCGGTGGCGAGATTCAATTCGTTTACGAGCCTGGCCGGTTTGGAGCAGGACATGTTACGGGAAATCTCCTTGAGCCTACACGTCTGAGTGAAATCTCGGGATTGGTGGCGTCGATTCAGAATCCAGGTATTTTGTGGGCGCATCAAGATAGTGGAAGGCCGACTAATTTGATCGCGCTCGGAACCAACGGTAGTAATCGGGGCGAGTGGAATCTCGCCGGAGCGACTAACAATGATTGGGAAGATATCGGTGCCGCCATGGTGGACGGCGAGCCATTGCTCTATATCGGTGATTTTGGTGACAATAGTGCGCGACGGACAGATCTGAACATCCTCCGAATTAGAGAGCCACTTCTAGTCGCTAATGGAGGTGGGATCGTTCCGGAAACGGATATCGAGAGGATTCAATTTCAATATCCTGCAATCCCAGGAGGGGAAGGCGGTCCTGGAGTGCCTGGAGTCCCAGCTCGCCGCGATGCGGAATCTATGATCGTCGATCCGCATAGCGGGGACATTTATATTCTGTCTAAGCGTGAAACAGTCGGCCGGTTGTTCCGGCTCGCTCATCAACAAAACTATATTGGCGTGCAGACGTTGGAATATCTCGGCGAAATGCCAGCTATCATTCACGATCGCCTTTACGGTTTTACGGTGAGCACGACCGCTGCAGATATTTCTCGAGACGGGCTTGAGATTATCGTGCGAAACTACGAGCACGTATTGTATTTTCGGCGTCCAGATTTGAGCGTCTCTATTGCCGATCTGCTTACCGGTAGCGCAATTGAAGAGTTGCCATTTTTTGGAGCACGCATTCCAGGAGGCGAACCGAAGGGAGAGGCGATTTGTTTTTCGGTGAGTGCTGACGCCTATTTTACGATCGGCGAGAGAGTCTCTGGGGCTACGGAGATTTCGATGTTTAGGTATCAGAGACTGGGTCCGAATTCTCCCCCGAAATTCGCGGTAACGGTGAGCGACGGGATATTGGAAGATGGACCGCGGCGTGCTAAGATTCTTTTCAATGCAGAGCCGATGGAAATTTGGCGGCATCACCATTTCAGTATCGAAGAACTCGCTGATCCTAATCTGGGAGCCTCCCTATGGGGTGATTTTGCGGATGCTGATGGTGATGGTAAGAAGAATTTGATCGAATATGCATTGGGCACCAATCCGAGATCAACAGTTATTGAGGATGACGGGCTTACAATCGGGTATGAAGAGGAATCGATGGTTTTGACTTACCGGAAGATTCTCGGACGGACGGATATCATCTACCAGGTTCAAGCGAGTTCGGATTTGAAAACCTGGATTGATACGCCTGATGAGTTGTTCGAGGCTCGCGCCGAAGTTGAAATACGGAGAGTGTCGATTCCACTGGCAATCGGGGAAGAGAATTTCCTGCGTTTGAAAGTTTCTCGATAGGGTTAGGCGGAACCAAGATCGCGCGGTTTGTAACCCGTTCCGAGCACGACGCAATAGATCAATTGAAAATCAGGAGAAGGGAAACCATCGTAATCTACTGAAAAATCAAATTAACATGAAGAAGGGATACACCCCATTACTTACGCTATAAATGCTCTACTATTCACCGTCTGCGCTGATCAGGACACGAAAAAAAGCAGTTGGATTAGTTGGCATTTCGAGCTCAATTCGCAAGAGGTTGCCAGTGATTTGTTCAGTATCCTCAATCAGTGCCGGCACCCATGAATTGGGCTCAAGACTCGTAGTCATTTCGACGATGTGAGCTAGCGATGAATCTGGGGTCTCTACCATCAAGTTTAGTAGGGGGCCATTGCGCTCGATACTGAGGACACGCAAGTCGATCGGAAAGATGCTCGATGGGAGGAATGCTGGGATCGAATCTTCATTCGGCGCATTGATTAAGTGGCGTCGACCATCAGGGGTAACTTCTAACCACTCAAGGCTACCAGAGCCTCCCGTGTTTGGGTAGATGACTCTGAAAGGGTAAAGGCCGCGCTCTTCTATCACAATGCCGGTAAACCATGGGCCGTCCTCCCCTCCGCAGTTCGTGCACTCAGCATAGGTTCGCGGCAGTTTTATCTTGTTACTGCCAAAACCGATGAAGCACTCAAAGTCTCCCGGCACAGTGAAATTGAACAAGTGGAATCCTGGATCGAGGAGGAGTAACGTATCAATCTCAAGGCCAAATGGAACCCCCGGTTCAAAGCTGCTTTGAATTCCTGGGAAGGTGGTTTCACCAGCCTTGTTGCCACGCGGCTCGAGATCGGTTTGGTAGTTGATGGTGCCAGTTTCAATGAAATAACCGAGACTATTCGCATCCTTGAGATCTGCGAGGTTCACGAAGGTTTCATTCCATATTGCTTCTACGTCCTCAGGGGTTTCGAGGAACACATCGTCATCCAAGCTGGGAGCAGCAACACGCATGGCGATACCCCGTTGTCGAGCACCGTCGATGGGCATTGCCCAGGATGCCGGGATCGTGGCGTATAAATTCTGGTCGATATAATTCGTCACCTTGAATGACCACTCATGGACATAGTCTGTAGCTGGTTCAGAGTTATCGCTGAATTCAAGGGCTACGTTCGTTGTTGAGTTAGCGGTCAGCATCGTTGAGGGAATAAAACGAATGACCGTTTCGTCTTCACTGACGATCACTTCCGGCACTACATTGACTTCATTTAAGGAAAGTAAGATCGTTGCTGGATCGACCACCGCGGAACGATGCTCTAGGACAATTTCGACAGGCGCGTTGGGATGCACGTTTTCCAAATCTGGGGCTGGAGCGAGTCGGAAAATACCGACTGAATCAACTGGAACAACAGATAAGCCTGACTGCTCGCCTAACATGAAAACACCACCGCCATAGCCTTTGTAGGCGTGGGCGCCGGGCAGGCCCCCATTGGCTTCACCGACACCATGGCTAGTACGAATGGTAATCTTGCCATCCTCGCTTGGCTGAATATCCGTCCAGCGCGCCACATATCCAGCTCCATTCTCCCCTGTGCTGAATTCAACCGAGGTATCACTGACTTTGTGAGCCCCGGTTGAACAGGCATAGACGGATGCCTTTGCATCACGAATGGTCCAGTTAGTGACACGGTCGGCATAGGATGCTCCTCCTGCCCGATTTACAGTGCCCGCAAAAGAGTAAGTTTTCTCCGGATCAAGATCAGTGATAATGAGATCCAGGTACCACCCCGGCGCGTCATTGTAACTTAAGTTTCCAGAGGCTTCGACGTGGGCTCCGAAAATCATGGCGGCATCAGTTTCAGGATTAAATTCAGAAAAATCACGCGCAGTGTTGATCGTGTTACCCGCAGAGAAATTTTCGACAAACTCAACGGTCACGCCTGTCGTATCTCCCGAATCGATCTTGAGTAATTCACCTGTCTCACCAGTTCCATCGAACCCTCGCCCAAGTCCAAAGTTCGTAGCGTTTTCCGACACGAGACTGATGTCGGCGATAACGCTGTCGTTAAATGCGCGCCAGACAAACCCGCTTGCTGCAGGTTCCTCGCGAACAATAAACGCTCCGCCGGCGTAGCCCTTGTAAGCATGAGCACCCGGCATTCCGCCAGCTGCTTCTCCAACGCCATGCGTTGTTCGGATCACAATCTTCCCGTCTTGCCCCGGTTGGATTCCCGTCCAGCGTGCCACGTATCCCGCAGTGTTTTCTCCCGTGCTAAACTCGACCGAAACATTACTGACCTTATGGGCAGCCAGTGTGCTCGCATAAACTGCGCCATCGGCTTCCAAGATGGTCCAGTTGGTGACCCGGTCCGCATAAGATGCCCCCCCGCCACGATTAGCGGTTCCTTCAAAGGTATAAGTGCGTTTAGGGTCGAGTCCTGTAATGATTAAATCGACATACCAACCCGGGGCATCGTTGTAGCTCATATTCCCAGTAAGATCGACATTTTCGCTGAAAGTGAGGGCGGCATCAGAATCTTCGTCGACTCTGGAGAGATCTCCTGCCCAGTTGACCGTATTACCCGTGGAAAATATTTCCACGAATTCAACTTCCACATCGGTTGGATCTCCCGTCTCGAAGTCCAACAACTCACCTGCTCCGCCATCACCCTGATATCCTCGCCCAAGTCCAAACGATGTAATGTTTTCGGCTGTCAAATCAGGATCAATATCTGCGCAATCGTTGTAGGCGATCCATTGTCCTGCAGCCTTTTCGTTGGCAACAGTAAGCATGACGGCGACAGCAAAAACAAGGGGTGAGCTAGAGGGTTTCATAGTGAAGTAAGTGGGTTTTATTCCTACTGGCTGCTAGGAATTTTTTTTTGGCGGAAGAGCCATTGAATTGTATTTGGACCGGAGAGGACCGGTAGGGATTAGATTGATTATACGGTGGTCGGACGTTGAACGTTTCAACGATAGCTGCTAGAATTTTGTTTCTGGTAGCAGAGCCATGGAGCCGTGTTTGGATCGGAGCTGGTGGGGAAAAAGAGGAAGTTATTTTAATTCCGGTGCTTCTGATTCGCCACCGGTTATGAGGGCAATTTGATCTCTTGACGGAGCGGAGATTGGGGTGATTCTTCAAGCATGGTTAGATCCACTTTAAACTTACTCTGTTCTTTGTTTTTGATTTCATCTTTTGCTGGTGCTTCTCCCCTGGACGTTAAGGTGAAAACCATTGATGGCACGAAGACGACCTTAGGCGCGACCAAACCTAGGGTCGTTCTGGTCGTCAACACTGCTTCAAAGTGTGGTTTCACGCGTCAGTATGAGGAACTTCAAGCCCTCCATGAGAAATATGGGGAAAAGGGGCTCTTGATCGCTGGCTTTCCTTGTAATCAATTTGGAGGGCAAGAGCCTGGCACGGAGGCGGATATCAAGGCCTTTTGTAAGACAAAATATGATGTTACTTTTCCGATGTTTTCGAAGATTGAGGTGAATGGTAAAAAACGACACCCTTTGTATGAAGGGTTGGCAGGGAAAAAATCTTCACATGCCGGTGACATTGGCTGGAACTTTGAGAAGTTCCTCATCAATGCTGACGGGAAAATCATCGCTCGTTTCAATTCAGGAGTTGGGCCAACCTCAGCTGAGGTCACTGAGAAAATTGAGAAGCTCGTGAAGTAGCTTAAGGGAGAGCTTTTACAAAACTTGAGGTATTCAGGGCTTGGGAAAATGACAAGCTGGATGTAGATGCTCTCTTGTGATAGAGAGAATTTCACGGGGATCAAGGTCCGCTCCGATAAAGATCCCGGCGCAGGGCACTTTCTCGGAGACGCGAACGGGGATCGGGCTGGGAGATGCAGTTTCACCAACGCGCTCATAGAGGAATCGAGACCCTTCTTCGCTCGGGTGCGCTACTAAAGCCTTGGCGCGGATCACAGATGCAGGAAGCTTTTTAAGCCATACTGGGACACGGGTTTCTTCGACTGGCTTGGGGAAAATAATATTACAGCCGGTAAATTGGTGGGCGAGTTCGTGACGTTCGTGAAGATTTTTTTTCGGGGGGGGGATGGGCGCGAACTGAAGCGAAGAACGGTGGTTTTGGTTCAGTTGTTTTTTCGTAAAGGTGTGGTGGCGGTTGTTACGGATCGCTCGGCTTAGAGCATCTGCTAACAGGGGCGCCGTAGTGCGCGTTGCCTGAGAATTGATGGTCATAACTTTTTTTTCTAATGCACGCTCTTCCTGCTCGTTAAGCTCGGAACTCCAAGAAATGGTGAAGTGACTCGCTGTCTCTAGTTGGAGTTTTTCGAGCTCGTCGAAGTTGCCTCGCTTCCCAAAGTGACGGGCATCGATAACGCAAACCTGCCAGCGGGGGCGTAGACAAAATTTCGATTCGAGCAGCGTAAAAGATTCCAAAAGCGGAATGGGGTCTGCTGTTCCATTTAATTCAATCAAAAGAAGGTCGTGTTGGCTTTTTGAAGCCTTAAGAATCATCTCTACCAGTTCGTCAAAACCTTCGCAGCAGACACACGATCCGGTGAGTGCTAACACATTTGCAGCACGGTCCTCCAGTGTCTCACGATCAATAGAGGCATTTTCTCGATCATTAAGAAGCACATCAGCAAGATGTTCTCGCTCAGCTAGTTCATCTAAAATGGAGCGGAGTAAGGTCGTTTTTCCTGTTCCAAGAAAACCGGTGAGCATGAGCAAAGGTCTAACCGCCACAACAGGCGGTAACGCAATTTCAGTATGTGAAGTCGTAGTTGACACTTAAAGCAAGTTGATTGCGTTAAGTGTGGCGAGCAAGTCTTATCTGATTGCTACTGCTAAGGCGGAGGGGGGAGAAAGCGGATGATACCTTTTTGCTAAGGCCCCGGCATGGGGCCAGTCATCGCTGCTGATGCACAATCACGTATCATGAGCGTCGAGAGTATCGACGATTCCCTGAGAACCTTGTTTGGGATCCTGTATGGAACCAAGACATGATCATTGAGGTGTGCAAGATAGAGCTTGGGATGGTATGGACGAGTAATTCGAGCTCGTGATAGAAGAACTTAGCTAGTCCTCACTGTCATTTTTTCTTATCGGCCTCGGAGGGGTTCTCTGAAGCCTTTAATATTCCCTCGATTTCCCTAGCTTCCGCCGCATCGTCTGGGTCGTTAGGATCGAAATCCCCTACCGTTCCTGAAAAGCCAACTTGCCCGCCACTAGAAATATTCTTCATGCGAATCTCACGCTGCGGGAATGGGATTTCGATGTTGTTTTCCTTAAACTCCCTCCACACCTGCAACAGCACAGCGGAACGCACATTGGCCACGCCCTCGTTAGCATCATTGATCCAGAAGCGAATCTGTAAATCGATCGAAGAATCTCCAAAGCCCACCAGCAGGCACTTGGGAGAAGGATTCCCTACAACGCGCGGGATACTTTCCGCAGCCCTGATGCAGCACTCGATCGCTTGATCAACATCCGCGTCATAAGAGATCCCTACATTTGCCTTAATCCGCACAAAAGTATCCGAGAAAGACCAGTTTACTACCTTGTTGGTGACGAAGTCTTCATTGGGAATCAGGATTTCTTTACGATCGCGTGTGAGGACAGATACATATCTAGTTCGGAGCGTATTGATCCAACCATAGGTGCCGTCGATCTCGATGACGTCGCCAGGCTTGATCGATTTATCTAGCAGAATAATCACACCTGAAACCAAATTAGAAATGACCTTCTGCAAACCAAAACCTAATCCCAAACCAAGGGCTCCTGAAAAAAAGGCGAGAGCACTGAGGTCGACGCCAGATGTCTTCAAAGAAATCAAAATCGCCACTACATAGAGAAAGAGGCGAGACGCCTTCATGACAAGGACTCGCATCGTGGGAGGCAGCGACCTATTGCGCCGAGCCCCAACCTCTATAAGATTACTAACCACTCCGGCGAGCCAAAGAAGCACTAATAGAATCACAATCCCCGAGAGAATCCGCCAGAGATCAAGACGAATATCACCAATCGGAATCGCAGCGTTCGACATCGCTTGCTTGAGTGGTTCGAGCCAACCTACCAGGGAGAGTGCCAGTGTAATATAGATCAGTAAGCCAAGTACTTTGGGGACAAAATGTCCCCTTGAGAATACGTTTACTAGATTGTAGACGCAGTAGGCTGACACCAAATAAGAAATGACCTTGATGTATCGCGATTCCAGGTCAAAGAGAGGAACAGTATTCAATGCTACCACCAGGCAAAACACAAGAATACAGGGATAGGTGCGAAGGCCGTCGTAATTATCGATTGCGGATTTATAGTGCCTTTTAAACTTGGTATCCGTCTTGTTAAAATAGTGCGTTATTGCTTTCTTGATCACGAAGGTAAATCCGAGACAGCCAGCGACTATGGCCCATTGGATCCAATCCGATTGATCATCGAATAAGTCTACCAGAGAATTGAAAAAATCTGTGAACATTAGTGTGCTATGTCGCCTACAACAAATCTCGCTTTATTCCAATGGTATTCCCCCCGAGAACTGGAACGGAGGAGGGGAGAAAAGAGGGTTATGGGCTCCATGGTCTCGATCTCGAAGTTGCGCTTGGTGGTGTGGTGGCGTTTGAGGATGGTCCACTAGATGACTTCTCCCGAGAAGGTGATGGTGAAGGTCTGGCCTTTTTCATAGTCGCCTCGGATCGGAATTGCCTCGCCGCGATTCCCTTTCATGGGAGCGACGCCTTTGTTAAACTTGATGAGAATGAAATTATCGCCGATGACGGGGTTGAGTTCCTCTCCGGTAAGAAGTTTCACGTTGGTGATGCGTTTCGCTAGAAGGTGGATGATGGGCCGATTGTCCCAGTCGCCGCGTTCGTTGGCGGTAACGGTAAAGGTATAGATGCCGCCTTTTTTGCTGAGGGTCTGGGTCCACGGCAATTGACGTTTTGGCATACGCGCCTCCCAAGCGGGGTCGCCGTAGAGCACAACTACGTCGCGATCGCCGCTGAGACCGTGGATGCGTTTACCGGCTTTTGCTAATGTCTCAATATTGTAGTTGAGGGCGATTTGGTTGGCGTGATGCGCTTCCGATAGGCTAAAGCGCCCTGCCTGTAATTCCGAAAAGTAGTCCTTTACGCCCCAACCGCCGTAGCCGTAACCGGTGGGGATGGTGTAGCCCACCATTTGATTCACGCCGGCGGAATGCATTAGCGCCAGCGCCATGCATTCGCGATTGGAAACGTGCGCGATTAGACAGTTGCCCACGGGCAGGTGAACCTTTGGATTGGGCGATTTGATGTCATGGCGTCCGCCCGACGAATCCTGACCAAAGAGCTGCCCATTTTTGCATTTGAAGTAGCCGTTGCGATAGGTGAAGCCCAGTTGCCAATCACGCTCCGTAGCGTGACCGCTGGTGATGAAGACGTCCGGTTTGTAGTCGTTTAGCGAATCGACAATGAGCTTGGTGGTGTCTTGCGGGCAGGACTTGCGGGCAACGGTTTGACCGGAGACTTTTTCCCACATCGCATTGGCTTTTAGTTCGTTGAACATGACGCCTTCGTCATAGGCGTCCAAAGGTGAACCGACCGTCCCGGAAAGGGCGCGTTTTACCGTTAGCGGTTCGGCATGCTTGGCTATGCGCAAGGCATCAGCCGGTTCATACCCTGTGACAATGGCCCAGATGGTGTCGGGGTAGGGATCCGCGTCGAGTTGACGGATGAGTTGATGGGCGTTGGCTACGAAGGCACGTCCCGCATCTTCCGGCTTGGCGACGATACAGGTATATTTCGGAAACGCTGCTTGTAACGCTGGGAGGCTTTCCGAAAGATTTTTCTCGTACTCGATTACAATACCGCTGTGCTTGCTGCGCAGCGCCTCGACGACTGGCGCCCAATCGGCGTGCGCATGAGTGTCCTTGCTTACCACTATGGCATAGCCGTCGTCGGCTTGTAGCTTAGCGGGCGATGTTAAAAAAATAGCGATGCCGACAAGCCTCAGAGCATGTTTAAATTCCATGATCGTAAAGCTGCTAGAAAATTACTGTTACTGCTAGGAAATTTCTCTTGGCAAAACAGCCATGAAGCCACATTTGGACTTTAGCGGAAGGGGGGGAAGGGGGTTGGTGGAATCAAAGGTGATTTCGAAGTTGTTGGAACCAGCAGCCGCTTTGTTAGCCCGGGTTAAGGTAGGTGTCTCCCCCGCAAGAGATGGAGATGAAACGGCGGTGCTGAATACGAAGGTCGGGCCCGGCCACAAAATCCTGAAAGGTCAAGAAAGCGCCCACCGGGGTTGCGTGTGAGGCATGAATCAGAAAAGCGTTGAGGAGAAAATTCCTCGAGAGAGTTTATCGTCTCGGTTTCATGGGATTTCGGTTCGATTTTGGAAAAGGGCCCTCAGTCGGACGCTGCCTTGAGTCGCAGGAAATTGCGGCCGGCCGGAGTCACCGCGACATGGGAACGTCTCAATTCTTTGCCTGCCACAGAGGAATGGGTGTTGGTCTCGACACCGGTGGTTGTAAACGAACCAGGCAGAAGGTTGGAAGAACGCTCCCCCACCATGGTAACATCGCTGCGTGAAGGGACGGACTGATAATCCAAAGCCAAATAGTCGACCCCATCTTCCTCGAAGATGGAAGAGATGACGCTGTCTAAATCCGGGACTAACGGATGCCGCCCCATTTTATACTCCAAGAGATTTACGATTCCATCAAAGTCGGGATCAGCGTCAGTATCAAGATCGGTCAGAGGATCAATACCAGGAGTCGCATGAGCACTACGCCATGTCTCGTAACCCACGGGGTAAAGCGTAGGTGCGACGACCGCCGGCGTGTCCCAGCCATTACCGCCGGCAAGCATGAATGAGAGTTCGGCAATCAGGTCAGCGTAGGTAGGGTCGATTGGAATATCCGCCAGATTCTGTTCTTCCCGGGGATCATTGAGATGATCGTAGAGCTCAACAAACTCCGGACTTTCGAAGAGCTTTTGGTCACGGTCCGTGAAGCCACCACCCGCTTGATTGCTGGTCTGGGTGCGCCACCACTCGGTGTAGCGGTAGCGGTCGGTCCTTAACGTGTAGCCCATGCCGTTGCCGGAGGGATTCCCTGTCCCCCGAATGAAGCGCTGATACTGGGAAAATGCCGCCTTCTTCCACGGTTGTCTCGGATCTTCAAGAAGAGGTCGGAGACTGACACCTTGGGCCTCCAAGCCAACCGGCTGGGACGGTTCCGCGATGCCAGCTAGATCGACGAGGGTAGGAAAGAGATCCACGAGCTCGACTGGAGTGCTGCACACTTCTCCAGCCGTCGCCAAGCCGTCCATGCCTGGAGCCCGAATGATGAGTGGACTGCGGGTGGCATTTTCAAAACAGGTGTGCTTGGTCCAGTAGCCATTGTGGTCACCAAGGTGAAATCCGTGGTCTCCCCAGACGACAATGATTGTATTGTCCGCCACACCGGATTTCTGGAGAGCCGCAAGAATCCGTCCGAACTGATAATCGGCGAAACTTGTGGTTGCGAGATAACCGTGGATCAGACGCCGGGCGTCAGCCTCCGCAACGGTGGTATTCAGATCCTCGTAACTGCCGATCTCATAGGTCGCATTGGTAAATGCGAGGCCTCCCGTCGGGGGTGTGCGGCTTCCATCGTAACCTGCCAGGTTAATCTCCGCAGGATCGTAGAGATCCCAGAAGCTCTTCGGACTCGTGAAGGGGAGATGTGGCTTCTGTAGGCCGACCGCTAGGAAGAAACGTTTGCCGTTGTTCAGGTAGTTGGTCGCGAACTGATTGAGCTTTGAGATGCCAGCTCCGGCGATCCGGCCGTCGGAGTAATCGACGTCGGGATCCACCGGGCGGTTTGGAGTTGCCCAGAAGTTCGTGTCACCCGCATCCGTGGAAAAGAGCCTGCGCCGGGTGCTGGAACCTCCAGGCTCTGCCTGCTCTGCCTGCCATTGTCCATCCTGATAGAAGTGGTGGGATTCTCCCGAGTTCGTATTGGACACACTAGGGCTGCTGAAACCCTGGGGCCAGGACAAGGCCGCATCTTGTTGGGGCGGTGTGCTGCGAAAATCGTAGATCTTGCCGTATCCGGCGACGTTGTAGCCCCGGGCCGCAAAGTGCTGGGGAAGCGAAATCACTCCCGGCATGGTGTCCCGGAAGTTTGGCCCATCATCCCAGATTTTTGTTGTGTCAGGGCGGCAGCCGGTCATCACCGAAATCCGCGAGGCCCAGCACACCGCTTGCTGGCAATAGGCTCGGGTGAAGCTCATGCCCAACGAGGCGAGGGAGTCGAGATTGGGCGTGAGCGGACGCGGCATCGCCTGGGCAAGCTCAGGCGTCGCGAAGGGTCCGAAGTTCGCCTTGAGGTCATCGAAAGCAAAGAACAGGACGTTGTAGTTACCCTTGGGCAGGTAGCGCGTACGCCCGGGGCCTGGAGGAGCGCCCGAGGTCCCTATGATCTGGAGATCATCCACCCGCAACTGTTTCGAAGCCCCCTGGTCAAAATCTGGCAGCGACCATCTCAACGTCACCATTCCGGAATTCTCAATCGCAGAGAGGGCCGACAGGTCAGCGGTCCACTCGTTGTTGTAATTCTGATCGTTGGTCAATGTCAGATCGATTCCCGGCACTGGCTGGAAACTCGCCCCTAGACTGTAATCGAAGGCCGAGAAGGCCACGACAGGCACTCCACCCGACTGCGTCCCGTTGTTCCGATACTTAAACCGGAGCTGAAAATCCTCCGCACCGGTAGAGTCGAAGGTGATCTGAAAACTGTTTCCTTTCGATCCACCTCCCGGGCTGGCATTCCACGTGGCGCAGCGCCCGGGATCCCAGGTTGTATCGTCGAAGGCGACGAAGTCAGCGAAGAAATTGGCAAAGTTCGTGAAGGCACTACCCGTTCTGGAGAAGACTGGTGCCACGCCACTCAAGGACGAAAAGGATACCCCCTCATCATAAGTGGCACTTATGCTGGTGTTCTGCTCCAGTTGGAAGGTCCAGTAGGCGCCGACGGTTTGAGCCGATGCCACCGACGACATCGATACAAGGCCAGCAAGCACCGGAAGGTAACAAAGGGTCTTCATGGGTTTCTGTAGAATGGTTGCTAGGAATTTACTTCTGGCGGTAGGGCCTTGATCTTGCCTTTGGAATGCAGCGGAGGCGGGGAGAAAGAGAGGTGCATCTTCTCTAGTTTTTGGGGTCGGCATTTGTTGATGGCAACCACTTGGCAAGTTTCGTTTTTTGTGGCGAGTATTTGGGTATGGAGGCGAGGTTTGTCCATTCATTCGGATCGCGTTCGTGATCATAGAGTTCCTGACCTCCGTCGCGATACCGGATGAAGCGCCAGCGTTCGGTTTGGATGGCATGATTGTTCAATCCGTAGGTGATTACTACCGGACGATCCCATTTCCTTTCTGGATTCTCTAAAAGAGACTTTAGACTTTGACCGTCTAGGCCTCTCCGCTTTGGCAGACCGCAAAGGTCGATGAGCGTAGGGTAAATATCGATCAAACTGACCGGACGCTGGCAGATTTTATCTTTCGCCACGCCTCGTGGCGCTGATAAGATAAGGGGCGTCCGCGTGGAGACGTCCCACAAGGCATGCTTACGCCAATGCTCCTTCTCGCCCAAATGCCAACCGTGATCTCCCCATAAAATGACAACGGTATTGTCGGCATGTCCGCTGCGATCCAGTGCGTCGAGCACCCGGCCTATCTGGGCATCGGCAAAGCTGATCGTAGCAAGGTAGGCCTGGACCGCTTTGTGCCATTGGTTGTGCACAGTCACGTTTGCATGATCCCCATCCGGCTTGACGGCAAAGTTTGTTTCACCAGAGGGATCGTAAACTTCCCGTGCCAGTTTCCTACCAAAAGCCGGAAGGTCATCCAAATCGCTTTCCTTTACCGGAGGCAGTTCAATGCCTGCCAACGGGTGTAGATCGAAATACTTCTGAGGGACCTGCCAGGTAAGATGCGGCTTGGTCAGACCATAAGCGAGAAAGAAGGGCTTCTCCTGAGGCTTCTGCAATTCGGAAATGATCCAATTGGCCGTCTTACCATCAAACATATCCTCGTCATCGCAATCAAGAGGGCCCCATGGCGCCCAAGTGGAGTTCGTCAAACCATTCACGCGTTTGGCAGAAGGTCGCTTGGAAGGAGGTGGCTTGAAATAAGCATCCCAGGAATCTTGGTCATAGGCGGAAGTTCCATGGAAAATCTTCCCGGCACCCTTTACCATGTAGCCGGATTCCTTGAAATACTGCATCAAGGTGACTGCCTGGGGCAGTTTACTCCGAAGCTTCTCTCCATTTCCATATACCCCGGAATGGTAAGGAGCGATCCCTGTTAGCAGGCTTATGCGGGAAGGATTGCAAAGCGGTGCCGAGCAGTGGGCGTGGCTAAAAGAAACCCCACTCTTGGCCAGTCGGTCAATATGGGGAGTCTTCGCATTCGGATGGCCATCCAAGTGCCCAACCCAGTCACGCAAGTCGTCAACCGCGATGAACAACACGTTGGGCTTGCCGAACGACGGCCAAGAAGCCGTCACGAAGGTAAGGCCAACAAATAGCATCCATTTAATTATGGTTTTCATTCCGCTTGAATTCCAACTCCTAGGCAATCAACTTTCAAGGCACCCTGAAACTTGCTCTTACTCCTCTAATCATGTTGCTAGCGAGGATGATCGCAGAATCCTAGTTTATCAGTTGGTGCACCCGGTAGAAAGTCTTTACAGCTTCACTTGGTGAGGTGGTGAAGGTCGTTGTTTCTCCTTCTGAAGTGATATCGTCCTCAATTTCCTCCCACTCTTCCAAATCAACCGAAGAATCCAAGGCGTAGCGACCACTCTCAACGGACTCCCATGATAAGGTGACCGTATTATCGGCATTGTGTTCGATCGAGAAGATCTCCAAGTCCTCTGGAACGTTCGCGCCTCCAGTGTTGATGAGTCTCAAGTTATCAAGATAGAGATTCAGCGGTGTTCCCCAAGGCTGGCTACTGTTATGAATGACCGTGATTGA
>TARA_B110000003_G_scaffold89929_1_pt1 | contig 20011 bp, 21 predicted proteins | sample TARA_B110000003 | Tara Oceans TARA_B110000003 (sample SAMEA4396424) | marine metagenome | biome: Westerlies Biome; feature: [SRF] surface water layer (ENVO:00010504); material: water (ENVO:00002006), including particulate matter (ENVO:01000060) such as... | depth 5 m
ATTCTTTAATATTAAGCATATCAAAGTTATATTCTTCAGTTTCAATTTCTGGGCCATCTATAACTTCGAAACCTAGAGATACTAAAAGATTCATTAAAGAATCCTTCATATGATTTATTGGATGCAAAGCACCCAGTTGAATTGGTATTTCTGAGAGGATAATGTCTTTATCAGATGACATTATAACAAAAACTAACTCGTTGCTTTTTTTAGGATTATCTCAAAAGTATTAGAATCATTAATTGCAATATCAGAGAGGACTTTTCTATCTAACTTAATATTATTTGAAGTTAATCCATTTATTAATTTTGAGTAGGATACGCCTAAATTTCTTGATGCAGCGTTTATTCTTGCTATCCAGAGTGATCTAAAAGCTCTTTTTCTATTTTTTCTATCTCTAAAAGCATACTGAAGAGATTTAATGTTTGATTGCTTAGCAGTTCTAAATAATCTACTTCTTGCGCCATAATGGCCCTTTGTAGCACCTAATACCTTCTTATGTTTAGCTTTTGCTGTAACTGATTTTGTAACTCTTGGCATAATTATCTAATAAGTTTCTGGACCATTCTTAAAGTGGTTCCAGCTAACTTAATTAATCCTCTGTTGTGTCTCTTTCTTTTAGTAGACTGTTTAGTAAGTATGTGATTTCTACTCGCACTTCTGCTTTTTACGGACGAACCTGTTTTCTTAAAGCGCTTAGAAGCACCTGAGTGTGACTTTAATTTGTATCCCATAACTACTTCTCTTTATATTTATTTCTTCTTTAAAGGTGATAAAACCATTAATAGTTGTCTGCCTTCTAATGAAGGCTCTTGGTCTACTTGCGCCACTTCCTCTAAATCATCCCTAACTCTATTTAAAAGATCTAATCCAAGATTGCTATTTAATATTTCTCTGCCTCTAAAACGGACGCTTATTTTAGTCTTATCTCCATCAAGAATAAAGCTTTTAATCTTTTTTAATTTAATATTGTAATCCCCTATGTCCGTGGAAGGTCTGAATTTTATCTCTTTTACAGTATTCCTTTTAACTTTAACTTTTGATGATGAGGTATTTTTTTTCTTTTCAAAAATGTGTTTGCCATAATCCAGAAGTTTGCACACCACTGGATCTGAATCAGAAGATGAAACTTGAACTAGATCAAGAGAAGCATTTTGAGCGGCCTCTAAAGCTGAACTAATCGAAACAATGCCTTTTTTATCTCCATTGTTATCAATAAGCATAACTTGAGTAGCTCTTATTTTCTCATTAGTTGGTGTAATATTTTTTTTAGATGAACCGATACTAATCACCTATAAATAGGAAGAAAACAAAATAAATATTGATAATTTCAAAGTATTAAATGGTGGAATTGTATTTAATGAGGCTGCAAATCATAATGAAAGCTGATTTTATACTAAATGATTTATTACGCAAATAAATTTATATACTTATTATTATGGTTGAATTATTGAGGAGTTCCAATCATCTCCATTTTTACAAAAAACCTCTCTCTTATTAAGTCTAGAATCATGGCCCTCCCAAAACTCAAAGTGGTATGGAATGAAAGTATATCCTCCCCAATATGGGGGTCTTTTTGAATTAAGATCTATATTATTGATAATATGCTCATAATTTTTTATAACATTTTCATATGAATCAATTAACTCAGATTGATTAGAGCTTATAGCAAGAGCATTTTTTTCCTTAGATCTATTTTTAAAATGATTATCAGAAAAAGAATTGGACGTTTTTTTTATTGTGGCTTTGATTCTTACTTGGGTATTTGTTTTGTTCCAATAAAAAACACATGCAATATTGTTATTATTCAAAAATTGTATTGCTTTAGGGCTTTTATAATTAGAGAAAAAAATCCATTCATTACCAATGATATATTTAAGATTAACAAAACGAGAGTCAACCTCATTATTTGAAGATGAGCTAATGCATATTGCCTCAATAGATTGCTGTCCATTTATAAAAGCTTTGTTATATAAATCTTTAAATTTTTTGTAGGGCCTGGCTTCAGGTAAGTCTTGAAATTTAATCATATAAATTATCTAGTACCTTCGTATTTCTTAAGTATCCAGCTTGAGGAGTTCTTTTTATCTTCTCCGCCAACACCAAAAACATGTTTAATGCCTTTTATAGACTGCTCAGGACTATTGCTATTGTTTCTATCGCCACCATTACAAAAAATTATCTCATTATTGGGATATTTATTTTTTATTTTTATAAGTGCTAGAGAGGCGCTCCCCTGATCATCATCTTCAAAATCTAGAACCTCGTCTACCATTGAAAAATTTTCTATGATAATTTTTCTCTCAACAAAAGGCATAAAATACTTTCCTTTTTTTTTAATTAGCCACTCATCGCTATTTAAGGCAACCAGTAGGATATCTCCTAATTGTTTGGCAGCTCTAAAATAGGCAATATGCCCTGAATGAACAGGATCAAATCCACCACTTACAACGCATATTGTAGTTTTTTTTGTCATAATTAATTATAAACTAACATCAATAGTTGTATTATAAATTAGAAGAAGTGGTGCAAGTGAAAGATGAAAAAATATTAAGTTAGTTATTATTCTTGGTTTAAATCTGTCAGAGCAATAATAACCCATGAATGGAAAAAGCATACAAAAAATATAAAAACTTAAACGCTGCGCTTGTTCGCTTGAAATAGAAAAAACGGTAAATAAATAAATAACATACGAAATAAAAAATAATCCTACAAAAATTTTATTTTTCCTTTTTTCTATTTTTAGCTCGAGAAATAAAAGAGCTCCTAATAAGAAAGTAAAAACAATTAGATACATATATTTAATTGTCTGCCCAATTTCAAAACCTTCTCGTGTAATAAAATCTGAGTTGGAGTCTGAAACTGTTAAAAGAAAAATGATAACAGGTATTAACATCAAGAATGATGAGTACTGAATGAACTTACTTTTTGTAGTTATCATTAGCAAAGGAAGAAATAATCCCGATGCATTGTGTATAAACACTGCAACCAAAGATACTAGATAACCTTTAATTGTTTTTCTATTTCCAATAAGGCCTATGGAGATTAAAAATACTGTAGCAGCAAGAATTTGTCGATAAGTATTATGCATACCCAGAACATATGGAAAAAATAGTAAAACTGCAAAGAATAAATACTGAATATTTGCTTGATCTAATTGTGGATAAAATGCTTTTTTACATAAGGAGAATCCTCTATAAATCAAAAGATATAGAATTAAATCTAAAAATACAAAAACTGTAGCTCCATCCCCAATAATGTTATGAAGAAATCTAATCCCAAACCAGAAAATAAATTCTCTTAGCAAATAATTAAATGAAATTTCTAGACCAGGAACTGCAGTCATGTAAAAAATATAGTTATCTATGTCAGCGGAGTTTGTTTCTCCTATGGATGATCTGATTATAAAACTAAGACTCATAGCTGTTGATAACCAAAAAATAAAAAAATAATTAGATGGGAGCGATTTTGGAAAAAAAATAAACCAAATTGTTAAAATATATACAAAAAGATAAATTAATAATTCCATTAGGGATGAAAATTTTTGGGGTTATTTTCTTTTAAATACTTTTCTAAGGCTGCTAATCTTTCTTGGGTTCCTACATCTGTCCAATTTCCATTATGAAATTCTCCTGTTATATTTCCTCTTGATGCATAATTTTCTAATATTGGCTCTAAGGGGAAAATTTTTTCAACACATTCTTTAAAAATCTTTGGTGATATTATACTCATTCCGCTATATGTATATGGTCTTTCCCCCCTGCCAACTTCAACTATATTTTTTTTTAAAAAAAAGTCCCCATGTTTATTATGTGGTGGATTTTTAACTAGAATTAAATGGGCTAATATATTAGGATCTAGTTGTTTTGAGGTATCTATTTGATAATTAGAATAAATATCTGCATTAACAAGCCAAAAACTTTTATCCCCTAGATATTCGAGTGCATTGAGTATCCCTCCACCTGTTCCTAGCATTTTATCTTTTTCATCAAGAAAGGTTAGGTTCACACCGAGATTATCTCCATTCCCTAAAAAGAATTTTATTTGATCGCCTAGCCAAGAAATATTAATAACAATATCTTTAATTCCTGCATCTCGAAGTCTACTAATATTAAGCTCTAATAAAGTAGTTCCATTAACCTTTGTAAGCGGCTTGGGTGTAGTTTTAGTTAAAGAGCCCATTCTTTCTCCCCTTCCGGCAGCTAATATCATAGCTTTCATAAGCTTTGGAGTTTAAGATTCATTGGAAAGTGAATTAATAATATTTTCTTTTATTTTCAAAAAATTATTTTCTTTTGAATAATCATAATATATGCGAATAACTGGATCCCACATAGATTTCCTTATAATAACTTTTTCATGTTCTTTGTTAATTAATCTTTGGGCATTATTCAATACTTTATTAAAGTCTACATCTGAAAAATGTTTTATATCAATATTTTCCTGGATCCGATTAAAATGCTTTAGAGCATGCAATTCATTATTAATATTGTCATTGTAAAAATCTATCAATAATAAAAAATTTTGCATTACAACAAAACCATCCATTGATTTGCTTTGATCTGGAAAATGAAAATGACCTGATGGCTCGCAGCCAAACATAGCATTATTTTCTTTAACAGAATCTACTACAAATCTATCACCAACCTCAGTCTCAATTAATTCTCCCCCAAGTTTATGGAGGTTATGCCTCAAAGCTAAGTTAGATATCTCTGAAATTACTACTTTATTATTATTTGATTCATTAAATAATTTAAAAAACAAAATAACTAGTTTTTCTACCTCAATTACTCCATATTCTTTGCTAACAAAAACTGCTCTATCCCCATCACCGTCAAAAGCAATGCCAAAATCATAATTGTCAATTTTAAGACTATGAATAAGATTTTCTGCATGAAGTGCGCCACAATTTAGATTAATATTATTCCCTGTAGGATTATTATTTATAAAAGTTAGGTTTTCCCTATCTTTGAATGAGTAAATTAAATTACTGTAGGCGCCATTACTGCAATCAATGAGGACTCTTTTTTTTGAAATTTTGTTAGTAATAGGTTTAATTAGAGACTTTATATAAGTATCAAAAGCGTTATCTAAGTTAATTTTTTTTCCTATAATATTAGCCGAACTAAAACTATCTTTGCCTTCATTTTCTTTCAAGATAAATGCTTCTATTTTTGATTCAATTTGTGCAGAAAGCTTAAATCCTGATGAGCTAAATAATTTTACGCCATTATCTTGATGAGGATTATGAGAAGCTGTAATCATTACACCTAGAGAATAGTCACCATTATCAAGTAATTGAGAAAGTCCAGGAGTAGGTATGATATCTGCGCAGACAATATTTATACCTTTTGATAATAGTACCGAGCTTAATAAAGCTTCTATGAGTACTCCTGATGATCTTGTATCCCGTCCAATTAGAACTGGTTTTGTGTATTTTTCATTTTTATATGTTTCAGCAAGCCCTTCACTAAATTTTTTAATAAAATCAAATGTCATAAAGTTTGTTCCAAACTGGCATCTAAAACCATCACTACCAAATATATTCAAGAAGCATTCCTTTGAGGTGTTTCGATTGCAACTTTGTTGTGAATCATGGAATCATCTGAGCTAATAAAATTAGTCATATTCTCTATAAATTTCTCAACAAGTAAAATATTGGCCGCAAATGAATAATGCTGGCCTAATTTAGGTATCTTAATGACAGGGACTGGAAGATTAACTTGAGATTCATTACTATCCTCCATAAGTAATGAAAAATTATCATATCTGTCATCGCTTTGATTTGTAACTATTATTGGAAGGCTATTATGTGAAATTAATTTTTCAATTTCTGAAAAAGCATCCTCTTGATATCCATGTTTCCAAATATTAGATATAAATACTATGATTGAACTTTCAGCAGACATATCAATATGTTTATGATTTTCTAAAACATCAAATGCGCAAGCTCTATTTATCTCAGCTATTAATCTTTTCGAAGTATATTTAGACAGATTGTAATTAGTACCACTTCCAATGCATTTCCAATTTGTTCTTGAGAGATATGTTTTTACCGCATAAGTTATTGAAGATTCTATCGAAGTTGAATTTTCTATAGTTGAAATAGCTTTAGTAAAGTTTTGTAAGTTCTTCTCTATTTTAAAATTAACTTTTTTAGATAAAGAGTTATCATCTGATAATGAAATAATTTTGTTAAAAAAAAGTTTATTTGATAAAAAGATTGACAGGAATAAAGACCAAATAGCTTTCTTGTATTGTTCATTTTCTTGATTTTCATAGTAAAAAAAGCTTGAAATACTCTTGGGAATTAAGAATTCTGAAAAATTAAAATTTATATATTGATTTTTATCTAGAAACTTCAAGAAAGAACTTTCTGTACTTATTGAAGAATTAGATATAACTAGCCAATTTGCTGAGCTTTTTTTGGTTTTGCTAGGATGATCATAATCATGAGCAAGCCTTACCTTGTTATGCGAGTTAATCTGAGAAAGGAAATCATTTATAAAATTTACTAAATTGTAAGCAAAAGACTCATCAATACCGCTATAAGCGATTAAAATTTCTTGATCTTTTAAAAAATTGAATTCTTTAAGCAGGGAATCATCAAAACAAGAATGAATTTCTTTTAACAAACTATCATCTTTAATTGATAGAGATGCGCTTTCCGGAACAGACTCAAAATTGATATGAGGTGATTGTTCTTGCATATTCTCTCTTACAGCACCTACAGTTATAGTTTTAGCTTGATGTTTTATGGTATCTATAGTTCTTCGTGTAAGCTGAATTAAGTGTTCGAGGTGTTTGTCTACATTATAAAATGCGGTATTGTTAACATCCATCCCATCATTTTTATAATTTGTTATTAATTTGGAAAGTTTTATAAAATCTAATACTGAAAAACCTTGATTGAAATATCCATCTTTAATTTTCTTTTCAAATACTTCAAAAGATTTATTTAAACTTTCTGTAGAAAAAAGAGATTCTTTAATATCAATAAAATACTTTTTACGTTGATCAAGGGCTTTAGCTAGATAATAACTTAAAAATTGCCCTGCAAGTACGGTAGGCAAGAATGAAAAGTGTTTGCTTGCCTTAGGCATATTTATTAATGATATTTCTCCCCTTTCTAGGAGAGGAGTTAGCTCGTCAGAAACTGAGCCATTTATAACAATTAAAGCTAATGAATTTCCTAATTTATTAAGCTCTATTATATCTGCAGAAAGCTCGGAGAGGGGCAGTTCTGAAATTAGAGTAATGAAAGAGTTTTTAATTTGTATGTCTTTAGCTTCTGACAATGATAATGACGAAACGGATTGATAACAATTCTCAGAATACTTGATTCTTAGTTCGTCTGCACATACTCCATTAGATGAAGAATCTCTTAATACATACCATGAATTATGTTTACAGCCATAATTGTTAATTTCCTCGAATGAAACCTTATTATTAAGTACATTAAAACTTTTAAATATGAGATCATTTGAACTTCTTAAGTCTCTTAAGTCATTTACAAACGTTAGTTTTTCTTCTTCATTTTTAACCAAATGAGATGAAAAATATAAGGTTAAGATATAACCCAAAATGACTTGAGCAGTATATGTCTTAGTTGACGGCACAGCTATCTCAATATCTCTTCCTTCACCTATATATACAGTCCCATCGACTATAAATGTTACGTCTCCTTCGCGCTTATTGGCTATTGCAAGGCTCATGGCGCCTCTTTCTTTTGCCATCTGAACATATACATTAGTGTCAACTGTTGTTCCGGATTGAGCAATTACTATAACCAAGGTATCTTGCATATTTGGCTCTATATAAAAAGCGCTTCCTTCACTGGCAATATGAGGTTCCACAACTACTTCAGGTATAAATACTTTCAATCTAGCTCTCATGTACATGGAAATAGCCACTGCTGCTGTATAACATGTGCCCATACCCGTAATAATTACTTTTTTGATTTCTTTTTTCTGCAAGCTAGAGGTGATGAAATCTGGAACCTGTGTATTGTCCATGGATATTGCTGAAATAAGATTATTCATATCTAAAGCCATCTCAGGCTGAAGATATCCATTTATTGTTCTTTCTACGATATCTGAAGTCTCATATATTTCCTTTTCTAAGAAATGATCATAGCCTCTTTTATCAATATCTCTTGTAGTTATATTAGTTATTTGAAGATCTTTCTTAGAGAATAATTTTAGATCTCCAGACTTAATGTCCATAATCTCTAATTGGATATTATCTACGGAAGAGCAGTTAATTGATGATATATTCATTGCAGTATCTGAATCTACAGGCATGAAAAACCTACAAGCCTCGACCAAACCATAGACATCAGATGCAAACATCATTCCATCGTATGAAAAACCTAAATATAATCCTTGAATACCTTTTTTAAGCAGGGTTATATTTTCAAAATTAGCTGTATGTTGAATTGAAATTGCAAATGAGCCACTAAAATTTGAAGCCATAGCTGCAGCCGTTTTTAAATCTAGATTACTTTTGTTCAAGAGATAAGCAGGTATCGCTAGTGAGTCATTAGTACATTCTGATGCATTTATGAGTTTTTTATTATCTTTTTCAGCATCTTTAATTATTTCTTTGTAGTTATAAATATCCCCATTCAATAGAGCTAAGGTTTGATTGTTATTATCGTCAGAATTATTTATCAATGAGGCGGGATGGGCATTTTGAATATTTACAGAACCCACAGAAGCCCATCTTGTATGTGCCATGATAGTTGCTGATTTTACATTTCCGTGTTGAATTAGTTTTTTAAAAAATTTATTTTTATTAAGGAGATTTTTTATTTCTGTAGCATTATCTCCAAGAGCACCAATACTATTACATGTTTTAAATGTAAATGTATGAGTTTGGATTCTTGAATTGCTATACAAGTAATAGGATTCTTTGGCATGATCATCCAACGGATAATCTTTGATACTATGTTGAAAATTATCTGAATTAATCAATATAGATAAGCCCAATGAATCACGACCTCTTAATTCAAGCCTGTTATCTATTGCATGAATGACCTTACAGATATCTTTATAAAAAATAATTTTTGTATCATCAAGTGATCCAACCTTAGCGTTTGAAATTTCTTCAATAGTTGCCACCCATCTGTAAATTTCTTCAGATAAAAACCAATGTGTATCCATGATCTGCTCACATTCTTTAACAGCTTTTTTATATGGCTCTAGAGACGAGCTCTTATCAATATTTGATATTTCTATCCTTTTTTTATCAGCTACTACTTTAATTAGTTTACATAGATTTTTTAAATCTTCTTTCTCAGAGGCGTTCTTACAAAACCTTAAAAAGTTAATATTTGATTTGTACTTCCAGGCTTGTTCAAGTAGGATTTCTGAATTATTTGTATTATTTTTAAAGCCTTCAATGGATCTTTTAAGATCAAGTATAGTAATCTCTTCACCTTGAAAAAAATTAGCATTAAAGACTGTTCCAGCTATACCGCACATTATTTTAAATCCTTAATAAGTTTTTTTATGCCTTCTTTAAGATTAATAGACGGCTCCCAATCTAATTCTTTTTTAGCATACTCATAAGTCATGACCATATGTTTAATATCCCCATCTCTTTCTTTTAAATGTTTTGGTAATTTTGCATAATCTGTTAATTCTTTAAAGTAATTAAGTAAAGTATTTAAACTAGTTTTAGTATTTGAGCCTAAACCAAAAATTTCATATTTTTCTTTGTATTCAAGGCCTTTATGAAGTGCAGATACTATGTCACTAACCTCCACCCAGTCTCTTGTCTGCTCTCCATCACCAAACATTTTTATGTCATCATTTTTTTTAATTTTATCTTCAAATATTGCAATAACTCCTCCTTCTAAATCAGGCCTTTGTCTATAGCCATAAACATTTGGAAAACGATAAATAGTGAAAGACATATTGGTATGTGATTTAAAGTAATCCAGATATTGTTCGAATCCAAGCTTAGTAAGTCCATAAGGGCTAATTGGTCTTGGAGGATGACTTTCATCAACTGGTAAATATTTGGGCTCACCGTATATTGCTGATGTTGAAGCAAATATAAATTTAGTGACATTAGATCTATTGCAAGCATTAACAAGAGCAATTGATGATACTAAATTTATATTGTAGACTTTCTCGGGGTTATTAATTGAAAGAAAAATATCTGCACTTGCAGCAAGATGATACACAACTGTAATATTGTTATTATTTAATATATTTTCTATATATTTAGTATCTTCTATGCAGTCAATAAGATTGTGATAGAAGTAAGTAGCCTTAATATTTTCATTTTGCTTAAGGCCTGTTGATAGATCGTCAACAACATAAATATTGTGTCCTTTTAAAACTAGGAAATCGACTAAATTACTTCCGATGAAGCCTGAGCCACCTGTTATTAATATATTTTTTTTCATGTGCTACCTTATTAAGCGCTATTATAGTTTAAATCTAATGTGAATATTTAAACTCCGGCTATATATGTTTATCTCATTTTCTAAGAAGTGAATTGTAAGTAAATTTAGTAACAAACATAGGTAATGCTCTTAAAACAACTCTAATCATGATATTACCAAAAAGATGAAATAAGTTAATGTAGCCTATAGAGTACATTTTTATAAACAACATCATTTCTCCCTTGAATTGCTCTATATTCCTTCTTCTCTCAATCATCTCGTCTCCAGCCCTAACATGAACTAGGACCTCTGGAACACTTTGAATGATAACCCCTGTGACTAACATTCTTGATATCATGTCCCAATCTTCGCTGTGTCTGACCGATGAATACCCATCAACAGAATCATATGCTTCTTTTGTAAACATTAATGTTACATGGTTGATAGGATTTCTCCACTTACCAAAAGAAAATATTTCTTTATGATTTATAGGTGTTTTTCTTACTTTACCCTTATCTCTTGGTTCGTTAACAAATTCCTCTATCCAGCCACCAACAACCTGAGTTTTTCCATCCTGAAGTAACTTAATCTGTTTTTCAAATCTATCAGGAACACAAATATCATCTGAATCCATAACAGCAATAATATCGAATGAAGTGCTTGAGATAGCTTTTTTTCTAGATAAAGCTAAACCACAATTTTTTTCAAGCCTTATAATCCTTATTAAATCCATATTCTTAAAATAATTAAGAGCCACGTTAAGCTCATTACCAATAGGCCCATCTGCAATAATTATGATTTCATCTGGCATTTTTGTTTGATTTAATAAACTATTTATGGCTTCTATAAAATAGATTGGAGAATCTGAAATATATACTGACATTACAACAGAAAATTTACTCACTTTTATAATACCTCTTGAATTTATTATTCAGTTTCATAAACTTCTTTATCAGCATTATCTTCTAAAAATTCATACACAAGAGTTTTCTGCAAGCCCTCACTCAATTTAACAGGGGGTTTGAAAGATGTTTTTTTAATAGAAGTGTTAAATTGAGTATTTGACATAAATTTCATAACTCTTATGCTGCTTATTGGTAAATTTCTTCTTAATAAAAAAGATAAAATATCAAAAAAATGTCCAATTAAGATTCCTAAAAATTTTGGTAGTCTTACCCCTACGCCTTCCTTATTAAATAGTGTTTTTCTTGAAATTGATATTAGCTCATTCATATTTAGGTCAGGCTTATCAATATAATTAAAAATATTTACTCCTGATTTAAATTTAATACTATATTCAATAAATGCCGCAACATTCTCAACATACGCCATTGATTTAACATTTTTTCCAGAACCAAACATAATAAATTTTTTTGAATATATCTGATTCAATAGATTAAATACGTTCCCTCTGTTTCCTTCTCCAAAAATTACAGTTGGTCTAATAATAACAAGGGACCTATTATCAGGGTCTTTTGATTGCCACTTTTTATAAACTTTTTCAGCTAAATGCTTTGTTCTTCCATAGTCATTAAAATAATTTGGTTCGCCTTCCTCACCTGTATTTAGTGGAGCAAATCCATAAATAGCAACTGAACTAGTAAAAATTATTTTTTTTATTTTTAACGCTTCGGCAGCATCACAAATATTCTGTGCTCCTTGAACATTTATATCATCATATAGAGATATTGGTCGAACATCATCTCTGTGAACAGCTGCTAAATTGATAATAACATCTGAGCCTTTAATTGAATTTAAAGTTTCTTTTTTTGTAACATCTAAAAATATACATTTATGATTAGCTACATTTTTATCAAAAATTTTATGATCTAAATTATTATCTTTTAATCTTCTTGAAAGCCTACTTCCAAGAAATCCTGATCCACCAATAACTGCAATATTAATAATTAGTCCTTTTAAAATTTAGAAACAAAATCTCTTATCTTTGGATATAAATTAGGAGTATGTTGTTTAATCCTTGCTTTTAAAATATCCTCTGCTGCCCAAGATAGTCTTGTAGAGATTGATGGTCTTATATTTCTGTATATTTGAGAAAATTTAGTTTTACTATTAATCGAATTTCTTGGAATAAGATTAGAAAGGTGATTAGAAATTCCATGTCTTGAAGTGCAGCAATGCTTATATCCTGCAGCAAAAACTGCATCTTTGGAGGCTTTGTCTAAGAAACCATAAGGAAATGAGAAAGTTGTAACTTCCTTACCTATAAGCTCTTCAAGATATGATTTAGAAAAAGATAATTCGTATTCTTTAGCCTTTGTATCTATTTTTATAAAATTTGGATGGGTTTTTGAATGAGATCCAATTTGCATACCTGCATTACTTAATTCAATTATATGTTCTTTTTGCATATAACCTTCTTTACCAATGTAATCATGCACAATAAAAAAAGTAGCCTTAGCATTTCTTTCCATCAGAGCAGGCAAAACAATATCATAATCTGATAAAAATCCATCATCAAAGGTTAAGCATATAGGCAGTCTTTCTTGCTCAATACATAGCTCATAAACATCATCAATAGAAAAAAGATTTTTTTTTGCTTTGTTCAAGATGTATAAAAATGCTTCAAATGAAATATCTTCAAATTTTTTTATTTGACCATTTACAACCTCGTGAAGAACTAGTGTATTGAATTTCATTATTTTTATGAGATTAAAATCTTAAGATTCCTTTTTTAACTGCCCATTCTGCGATTGGTTCACAGATTGAGAATAGTTTTGATTTATAAATCCATCTATCTTGCCAATACTGCTCTCCACCAAAACTGAACTTAAATTTATCAATAGAAGGAATACCCAGGCCCCCCATATCATATTTTTTAAAATTATTATTAATTCCAAACATCATAGCATGCCACTGAAGCGCAGAAGTTGCTGCTGATTTCATTCCTTCAAGATTTGAAGCTCCAGAAAAATATACCATGCGACTTCTATCAAGCAGAAAAATTGAACCTGCTACAAATTCTCCTTCTTTTGTGGCCTCCAAGAAAAGAATATTACCAGATGCATGGAGATCTTTTAATTTATAAAAAAAACTTAATGGGTGCGGACAAGCAGCTCCCTGTCTAATGAATGTATCATTAAGAATACTATAATAATGATCTATCCATTCTTTATAGGGAGATACTTTTGATACACAAATATTTAACTTTTCAGATTTTCTAATCATATTTCTTGCTCTTCCAGTATAACTTTTTAAAAGTTCATCCTGTGAAACATCAAGATTAATTATCGAGGATGAGCGAGTTGAGACATTGTATTGCATGTTTTCAAATACTTTTTGAACATTACTATCTTTGCCATTCTCAAAACCAAATTCTATATAGTCCGCTGCCTTTTGTAGAAATCTACTTTGAGATTCAAGAACTAGAAGCTTGATATCCTCCTTGGTATTCTCTATAAACAAAGAGCCTGTGAATTCTGTATATAACCCCCGCAATGGAGCTCCAAATAATTTAAAAGGTCCTTTTTTTTTCAAGACATATGGAGTTAAGGCAATTACATTACCACTAGCATCGCATGTTTTAATTGGCTTAAGATCAGCGTTAAATCCCTTCGAAATAGCCATTAGCCAGGACTCGCTGTGAAACAAGGATTTATCTTGAAACACATTCTCTTCTAGCAACTCAATAAAGTCTTCAAAGCTCACCCAGTTAGAAGACAGTTTCATTGTTAATTTATTCCTAAATAAAATAATAAAAGTATATAAGTTCTAAAAATTATAATTTTGTGTTAACACTAAAATTTAGATTCTCGCCATTTAGCCATTATAGCTAAAATTCTTTTTATATGTTTTTCTTTTATACATTGATGAATTGGAAGCATGACAAGTTTATCATTATATAAATTTGCATATGGAAATAATTGTTTGGAATTTAAAACATGCTCTGGTAAGTCTTCGCCTGGCCACTGAGTTGCACCAATTTTATTTTCTCTTAGCCATTTAACTAAACCACCAACTTCATCAAAAAATACTACATATTGAGGAATACAGTTATTAGATATATCTGGATTAAGGCACCTAAAACCAAGTTTTGATAGCTCATTTGTCAACTTCAAATAGTTATATAAAACTTTATTCTTTAGTTGTTTTTGCCCTTCTGAATCAGAAATATAATTTTTTAGTAAAAAGGATGGTTTGTCGGGATTGATTATGGCCGGTGACTTTAAATGATTAAGGTGATTAGTTCTTTTTCTTTTAAAAAAACTTCTAATAATTTTAATTTTTAAAGAGTAAGGATTAATTATTTTTGACTTGATTATTACATACTCAATAAGACAAGAGGCTATAAATTTTATATCTCGGATTTGAAGTTTTGAATTATCTTCACTATTAGTATAATGGTCTTCTGATGCGCCGAGTAACTTATTATGTTTATTAGGATTAATTCTTAATACCCCTCCATCTCTCACAGTTAAAGTTTTTCGTATGCTATAGATAGCAAAATTAGAAAATCTCAATGGCTTAAAAAAATGATTGTGTGATAAAAAACTGTGGGAGTAATCTTCTATAAAAATAATGTCCATCAATGAGCATATTTCAGAAATTTCTCTAGAATTTGGCGGGAAACCAAAAAAACTTACAGCCATTATAGCCTTGACATCATGCCTTAAAATATTTTTTTTTAATAAAGAAACATCTAGATTTAGATCATTGTTAATATCTTGAAAAATAATGTTATAACCATAATCGTTCAATGGCTCTAATGATGAACTACACATATATGCTGGAATTATAATGCTTGCTCCCTTATCAACCCCAAGCCTTTTCAAACCATAAAGCAAAGCATTTCTTCCCATTGGAAAGAATAGATAATTACCAAAGAGATTTTTTTTATTAGATTTATTCTTAAAATTTTGCCTAAAACTTATTAGTTTTTTAGAGGGTACTATAGTCTTTATCATTTTAAAAATGCTTACTTAATTTATAAATAATAAAAGAGAAATTTTTTTTTAAATAGATTGATAATCTCGTTTTGAAATATAAAATAAAATTTAAAGGAGAGTTTGTAAATATACTTATAATTAATTTAACAAATTGTGGAATCCTTCTTTTTGAAAATGAATTCAATGCTTTATGTATTTCTATTCTGCACTTAATTTTTTTCCAAAGTTTTATTTTATCTCTTTTAAATGTCTGAATATTAAAAATGTGATGTCTTAAAAGATATTCATTATTTTTGGAATGTATTTCTTCTCTGCCTGAGTTATTAGATAAATGTACAAGATACTCTCCTTGAATGCTTGGAATAAATTTAAACCTAGCTTCTGCAAGGGCTAGGTTTAGCCAAAAGTCATAATCCTCTACCGTAATAAAATCTATACTCTCATTAAAGTAAATATTGTTGTCAATCAATAATGATTTATTAACAACAGTTGCTGAAGGTGATAGCCTATTTCCATAGCAGAGCATGAACTTATAAGCATCTTTCGGTAAAGGCCCATAACGAAGTAATTTTTTCTTTTTGTTGTGATGAAATACTTTAAATTCATCAGTTGATATCACATCATATTTACTATTAGTTAATAAGAATTTACTCACCTCTGAAAGTTTGTTTGGATACCAAATATCATCCGAGTCTAAAAAAGCTATCCAATCATAGTTAGATAATTTGATACCTAAATTTCTAGACGCTCCTATAACTCCATTATTATTTATTTTATGTAATTTAATTCTTGGATCATTGAAGCTTTTTATGACCTGGTCAGTGTGGTCAGATGAGTGATTATCTATAACTATAGCCTCCCATAGACTATGATTCTGATTAATAACAGACTGAAGTGCGTCTCTTAAAAAATCTGCATGGTTATATGTAGGTATTACTACAGAAAATGAATTATTTGATTGATTCACTTATTGAGCTTCACTAAATCCTTTGTTCAATCTTGATAAGATTAAATCTAAGTCATTTTTGTAGTCAATATCAGAATCATCACAGTAATCATTTATTAATTCTGGATTTTTGACACCAATAAAGACAGAATCAAATACTTTACTTTTTAATACTACTTTAGCTACTAGATCATATAGGGTGTCATTAGTAATTGTAAAAAAGTTTTTATCTGGAAATCTTTTAGAGTTCTCTCTGATTGGAATTATTGGTATATTTTTCATATTTTTTTTAACTTGTATTTTGCAGTGGTTATTTAAAAAACAATTATATTATTAATAAGTACATTCATCTTATATTTAAAAATGTATTTTACAAAAATCTAAAAGATCCACTATTTCTTTTATATCATTAGCTTCATTTTGAATGGATGAGTCTTCTTCTAGACACCAATTCATCTTATATTGAAGCCTGTCTAAAGTTTCACTATCAAAACTTTCCTCTTTTGAAAGACTAATCTTTTTTTGAAATTTCTTAAAATATACATCCCTGACAAGATTGGTCATTTCTAAAATAGTCATAGTTCTTCCACCTATATTAAATACAGCTTTTTCTGAACTCAAAGAATTATCAACAAGAAAATTACATACTATTTTACAAAAAATTGAAATGGGAATGAAATCGCGGAACTGGCTGCCACTTGTTTTTAAAGTAATATGATTAAGTTGTGAGGCCTGCAAACATATATCATTCACTAGCAACCCCCAACAGTCTGAAGCTTTATTTACTGGAGGGCCGAAACAATTTGATAATCTTAATACCTTTCCTCTAATTTTTCCTAGTGAGTTAGCAGCAATAACATGACTCTCTCCAATAGCATGAGAGGTTGCATAAGGATGATTGTTTAAAAGCTGATTATCTTCAGAAATTGTTCCTTGTAAGGGGCTTGCATATACATGAGCTGTAGATAGGTAGATAAATTGATTTACATGATTTTTAATTGATTCTTTTACCAATCTGCCAGTAGCATCTCCATTAAATTCTTTTGCTAGAACAGGATGTTTTGAGCAATTTAATGCGTTCATTCCAGCAGCATGAATTACAGTATCTATTTGTAATGATTTGGAGAAAAAGGACTTAGTATCATACCAATTTATATTTAAGGTTGAACCGTTTTTTAACCACTTAGGGTTTTCTCTGTGCTTTCTTGATGCAAGTATAATATTGAACCCCGCATCGTGAAGATACCTTCCTAGTCTTTGGCCTAGATACCCAAAACCACCAACTATTAGTATGTTCATTTAAAAAATTAAATTTTCCAAGGCGCTTTCTTTAAATCCCATAATTCTTCCAGCATGTCATGATCTCTTTTTGTATCCATGCATTGCCAAAATCCATCATGCTTATATGACATTAACTCGCCCTTAGCTGCAGCAGACTCAAGAGGTTCGCGTTCAAGCATGGTTGAATCACCATCAATTAAATTAAAAAAAGATGCGTTAACAACAAAATATCCACCATTAATCCAGCCTTGATTAAGCTGAGGTTTTTCTTGGAAGGATATAACTTTATCATTTTTTATATCAAGCTCACCAAATCTTGCTGAAGGCCTTACTGCTGATACGGTAACCATCTTTCCATGGCTATGGTGAAAACTTAAGAGGTCATCAATATTAATATCAGATAATCCATCCCCATAAGTTAAAAGAAATGTTTCATCATCTTTAATATAATCTTTCATTCTCTTAACTCTTCCGCCCGTCATTGTCTCTAAACCAGTATCAACCAATGTTACCTTCCAATCCTCAGATATATTAGATCCATAAGATTCAATATTTCCATTAGAGAAATCAACAGTAAAATCTTGCTGTAAAGAAGAATAGTTAAGGAAATAATTTTTTATGTAATCAGCCTTATAACCACAAGCAATATAAAAATCTTTATGATCATATGCTGCATAGGTCTGCATTATGTGCCAAAGAATTGGTCGACCAGCAATCTCAATCATAGGTTTAGGGACTAGGTCCGTGTATTCTGATATACGTGTTCCAAAACCGCCTGCTAAAATAATTACTTTCATTTTACTTACCAATTATATTTAAATTCATTAACGCTCTTCCGAAGGACTTCGTTAGGATTATGCTCTATATCAGCTAAGTTCATTATAAGACTATCGGAATCATGTAATCCTTTAAAGCCAAACCAAATTCCTGGAGAAACAGTTATTCTTTGATAATTATTCTCTCCAATGACTATTTCTTTAAAGATATTTTTATCTGGAAGAAAAAAAACAAAAAGCACCCTTCCAATTGGAACTACTAAATTTAGGGTCATTGATTGATGAAGCTTCCATGCCTTTACTGCATTAAAGTTAACTATTGAAAAGTAGGCTTCTCCAAAATCAACAAAGCCGGGATCAGTTTTTTTTATACCATGAAGAACATTTCCTCCATCGATATCGATTTTTTTTAACGGATGGACAAAAAGATTTTTTTCAGAATTCATGGTCAATATTATTTCGTCAGGATTTTTATATATTCGGTTATTTGTGAATTAGTTACACTGGCGATAATTTCAGGATTTTCATAGAATTTCATGTACCACTCAGTTGTTAGCTTTACAGTTTCTGAAAAACTTAATACTGCTTTCCAGTTAAGCAAATGAAGGGCTTTGTCACAATTTAACTTTAATAAACCTGATTCATAAAAAGCATCCTTAACTTCTTCTGGTTTGTCCCATTTAACCTGATCCCAGTGCAAAGACATTTCTTCGACTAATGAAAGAACGCTGTGATTTTGGTGTGCGGGAGGACCAAAATTAAAAGCTTCGCCATGTAAGCCATCATTTTTAGAAAGTTCAGAAGCTAGAACTAAATAACCTCCTAGAGGCTCAAGAACATGCTGCCAAGGTCTAGTAGATGCTGGATTTCTTAATTGGACATTTTCGTTTTTAGACCAAGCTTGGATACAATCTGGAACAATCCTATCCTCGGCCCAATCTCCACCACCAATTACGTTACCTGCTCTAGCTGATGCTATTTTTATCCCATTATTTGGATCTTTAAAATAGGATTTAAAGTAAGACCTTATAGCTATTTCAGCCGCTCCTTTTGAAGCACTATAGGGATCTGGACCACCAAGAGTATCATTTTCTCTATAACCCCACTCCCATTCAACATTGTCATAACATTTATCACTCGTAATAATTACAGCAGTACATTGATTCTTAACATATCTTAGTGATTCCAAAACATTTAAAGTACCTATCACATTAGTATTCCATGTCTCTAAAGGATCTTCATAGCTTCTACCAACAATAGGTTGAGCAGCTAAGTGAAAAAGAAAATCAGGTGATACATCAATTATTTTTTGTTTAATTTCTTTTAAATCCGTTATATTAATTCTGCAATCATCAATGCCATTATTAATATTACTCTCATAAAAATGTGAGGGTGATGTTGGAGGATCAAGAGATATACCCACGACATTTGCACCCATAAGCTTCAACCAAGCAGAGAGCCATGAACCTTTGAAGCCTGTATGACCTGTAATAATAACTGTTTTATTTAAAAATATTTCTTGCATAGTGATTTAGATTTAAAAGTAAAATTGCTAGTATAAGTATAATAAAACTGAATAAAATTATTTGGTAACATATAAAGACATGACATTACCCGTAAATGGAGGAGATACATCTTCATCAGCGAATAGTCTTAGAATATTTTCTTTAGTACAAAATTTTGTTTCAAGAAAAGGTTGGTCAATTTT
>TARA_B110000003_G_scaffold114964_1_pt1 | contig 19991 bp, 17 predicted proteins | sample TARA_B110000003 | Tara Oceans TARA_B110000003 (sample SAMEA4396424) | marine metagenome | biome: Westerlies Biome; feature: [SRF] surface water layer (ENVO:00010504); material: water (ENVO:00002006), including particulate matter (ENVO:01000060) such as... | depth 5 m
CTCTCCACGATTCCCGCTCGCTCGATTCCCCTTCCTATATTGCTGAAGCTCAGAAAATCGGCCGAAGGAAAATCACCAATGGTTCGATATCTACCGTAGATGAGGAAGCAATCCATCAAACCATGATCGAGCTCTCCGATGTTCTCAATGTAGGAAACCACGTCGAACGCACCCGCCAGATGATCGCTTTTATTGATCGTATCGATAACAGCGAAATAGCAAACATTGTTCAAAATTTCAGTGAAGCCGGATGGGTTGATTATAATCGGAGCGAGTTCTCGATGCTTATCTCCGCATGGATGGACCGAGATCCTTTCACGGCAATCGCCTTTCTCGATGAAAACGAATCTGACGGTTGGACTCGAAAAACCGCAATCTCGGCTTGGGCGTCCGATAGCCCGGAGGAAGCTGCGATCGCCATTCAAGGCCTTGAAGACACTGGCGAGGTCAATGACTGGGTGATCGGCCTAATCGAAGGAATGGCCCGAAACGATCCTGAAGGCGCACTCCTAGCACTCAAGGACATTGAGGACAGCAACACTAGAAACCAAGCGATCCGCGAAATCCTTCCCGAAGTGGTGATCCGGGGGGCCGAATTTGCCGGTAAATGGATCGAGCAGATCAAAGATCCAAAACTCCAGAGGGATACCGCTAAACGCCTCGCTAGCTCGCTAGCCCGCCGAGACCCAGAATCTGCCTCAAACTGGATCCGTAATATGACCACGGTCGCCACTCGACGTGATGCCTCCGAAGTTGTCTCAGAAATATACGCCCAACAGAACCTCGATGGCGCCAAGTTATGGGCCGAGAGCCTCCCACAAGACACCATGACCGAGGCCGCCGAAGGAGTTACTAAATACCTTGCTCGCAAAGATCCGGAAGAAGCTGCAATCTGGCTTCGTAGTCTCGGTGACGATCCCGACCTTGATGGTGCCCGCATTCGTTTTTTGCAAGAAACAGGCAAGCAAGACCCGCAAACTGCACTCGAAAACGTCTCAACCCTTTCGCGCCCCAAAGACCAAGAGCGCTACTATCGTGACATCTTAAACCGCTGGCACAAAACCGACGGAAACGCAGCCACAGCGTGGGCTACCAAAAACTCGGATTTCCTGCCAGAGAAGGCCCTAAAAGGAATTCTCCCAAAACCCAAAAAGAAGAAGAACAAAAAAGGATGACTATCGCGGCCACCCCTTGCGTTTTTAACATGAAGGTCCGGCAAACTGCCGGGGCGGATTAGCTGCCTCCACAGCACCCGCCACCTTCTTCTACTTCGCCACCGCCACCACAGCACCCGCCACCGGTTGCTTGAGTAATATCTTCAGGAGTTGGGACGCGCCCCAACTCCAAGGTCATTCCAACCATCCGGCTGACGCTCGACTGAAGAGCTTCCAGAGTTTGCTGGGCTTGCATGAAGTCAGAAGCGATCGGGTTGTTCAAGAGCTCGGAGCGGGCACCTTCAAACTCAGCAATTTCACTATCTGACAATTGAAGTCCTGATTGCTGTTTCTGATTTAGGGCCTGCCCGCTTTCGTGCACCGATTGGTAGCTCAAGCGAGCTTCGTCATCGCCAAGAAACTTCTCAACCTTTCGAAAAAGGTCGCGATAATCCGAATCATTGGCAATAGTTTCACAAAGGTCACGGGTCTTTCCCATGACTGTTGAGTCATCCTCTAGAAGATTCATGAGTTCGACATACGCTCCACCGCCACTTGCCGCAACCGCAGATTTATTCTTTATTTATGAACTCCCAGACAAATGGATCCGAAAAAAAAGCCGGAATAGCATCGTTTACAGTTTAGTATCTTACCGCCATGACCTCAAAAAATAGACTTTTTGCCGCAGCCTGGGCCGTCAGCTGTGGGGCTGCCTTTCTCGTCGGGCGGGGATCTGGAGACTCACCAGAGGCTGCCGACTCCTCTGGTTCTAAGACGAAATCTACCCCTTCTGGATCCAGGACGATCTCTCGTAGAGTCCGATCGTCAAGCCCTTCTGCAACGACCAGTCAGATCGCTTCAACATCTAAGAAAAACTCAAGCAAATTACAGATTGAGGCGATTCGTAAGGAAGCCAAGGTTCTTAAAAACATGTCAGACCCGATTGCCCGGGCCGAAGAATTTCTCAAATTCGTTAAAAATCTCTCGCCTGACCAATACCTCGCCGCTGTCGATGCCTACCGTGAAGATGGGATCGAAAACGAGCAATTCGGCGAATACCGCATGCTTCTATCCGCTTGGGCTCAGGTCGATCCACTTCAAGCCCTCGATTATGCCAAGGAGAAAACCGGGACCAATTTTGCTCGTCAGACCATTCTTTCCGCTTGGGCCAAAAATGATACTGAAGGCGCAGTAGCATGGGCTCGCGAAAACTTCGATAGCGAAGCGAAAGGCGCCGATGCTAATCCATGGATTATTGGAGTAATCGAAGGCATTTCTTCAATCGACCTGGGTCGTGCCACCGAGTTACTCGAAGAACTCCCCTTCTCTCGCGGACGCGGTCAGGCTTTAGATGCTGTCTTTGCCGAAGTCACAAGCGGAGGCCCCGAAAACACCAAGCAATGGATTGCGAGCCTTGGTGATGAAAAACTTAAATCTGGAGCTGCCAGCCGTTTTGCCGGACAGCTCGCCAAAAGCGACCCGCGCGCCGCCGCTGAATGGGCCTCCTCAATGGGATCAGAAATTCTAAAATCTTCCGCGGGAGAAATTATTCAGCAATGGGCGGATAACGATCTGACCGCCGCCCGGGACTGGGTCGAAGGCCAATCCGAAGAAATTGTAGCCTCTGCCGGCCCTGCTCTCGTTCGTGAAATAGTTCAGAGTGAAGACGTCGTGGCAGCCTCCGACTGGCTCGCCAACTACGAAGGGAATCCTGCTTTTGACGAAAGCGTTCGCTCCCTCGTTTGGAATTCCATGAGCGAAGAACCAGCCTTTGCTGCCGATTGGATTATGAGACTCTCCAGCGAAGACGATCAGCGCAACACCTTCCACCGGATGATTGGAAAATGGATGAGCAAAGATGAAGCTGGAGTTGTCGATTACGTAAATAATAACCCCGTCCCAGAAGGGATCAAAAAACGGGTCGAAATGACCCTTAAAAGAAGTCAAAATCAAAAGTAATTTTTAATCATGAAGGCCTCACACAATATCACCATTCTACTGACCGCGGCATTGCTTTTCATCTCATGCAAGCCCAAGGTTGTGGACGTCAAACCCGACGAGCCGACTGATCCTGAAAAGCACGAAACAATCACTCTTGGTGGGGGCTGCTATTGGTGCGTGGAGGCAGTATTCCAGCAACTTGACGGAGTCATATCGGCCACTTCTGGATTCATGGGAGGCAATATTCCCAATCCAACCTCCGAAGAAATTTATTCACTAACCTCCGGACATATCGAAGTTGTTCAAGTTGTCTTCGATCCAGACAAAATTTCCACTCCAGAAATTCTGAAATGGTTTTGGAAGGCCCATAACCCAACCGATCCAGAGGGGCAAGGAGTTGATAAGGGCTCAATTTACATGAGCCATATCTTCGCTCATTCGCCAAAACAGCGCGAACTTGCAGAAACCTCAAAAAAGGAAGCCCAAACAAATTTTGACACGCCAATTGTCACTACAATTCGAGACGCTGAGGAATTCTACGCGGCAAAAGAGGAGGATCAAGACTACTACTTTCGAAAAAAGGGAGAAAATCGTTACTGCCCGCAACAAATTACGCCCAAGCTGAAAAAATTAGGACTCGATTACTAAAAACTCAATCTTAAGACTGGTAAGGTATTCTTACTCGGCGTCAACCTGAGCGAGATCCTGCGACTCGATGGCTTTGATCAAGTCTCTTAGCACGTGCAGACCTTCCCGTTGCACGGCATCAATTCCATTGGGCCATCCCAAGGCCTTCTCAAGATCAGCGATTTCATCGGGTGCTCGCCTCATGTAATCGTCAGCCTCTTCCTTAGGATCAACTAAGGGAAGCTTCCCAGCATTAATATCATCTAAGGTGAGCCGAGAAATCTTGAGCTCCTTCTGATCCCTTTGCTTGATTGCTTCAAAATGCTTAGTGCGCTCCTTAATCCGCAGCGCACGACGACTCTCTTCTTCTTTTAACTCAGCCAACCGCTCGTTAAGATTAAGTGAAACGGTATTTTCTTTGAGTGCCTTCTTAGCTCTCTGGATGTCAGCAGTGAGATCCTTATAATACGGTTCGGCATCCACTCGTTCACGACTCTTCTCCGCAAGTTCAGAAATAAAAAGTCCATTCCGCTCAAGCGGCGCGAAGTCTGGGCTGCGGCGAATAATGTCATGTGGAAGAGCGTACTTTTTAAAACCTTCTCCTGTTTCGTAAGCATCACTCAGACCGGGTAAAATCAGATCCGGAACCACTCCTTTGATTTGAACAGAACTCCCAGACACCCGATAATATTTTTGGGAAGTCAGCTTCAGCCATCCCGCATCCTCACGGTCTGCAAGAATAGGCATATATTCCGAAATATCCATCATCTTCTGGACGGTTCCTTTGCCGTATGTCGAGGAAGCCCCAACGACCACCGCCCGATTGTAATCTTGAAGTGCGCCCGCCAATATCTCGGTCGCTGAAGCGCTGTTTCTATTCACTAAAATTATTAATGGTCCATCATACAGAGGTTTACGGTGAAGAGAGTCTAGGGCGCGAATCTGCCCGCTTTTTGAACGAACCTGAACGACTGGTCCACGTCCCGTGAAAAATCCTGTAAGACGCTGAACCTCTGGTAACGACCCCCCCGTATTATCCCGTAAATCGAGAGCGAGCCCATCAACCCGTTCCTTTTTTAGGCGCCCCAACAAACGCTCTACATCGACTGAAACCCGACTACCTGAATTCTCAAAATCAAAGTAAAAGGATGGGATTTTAATGGCAGCGAGACGCATTGATTTTTTGTCTTGCCGGTAGTCGTATACTCGAGCGGTCGCAAGTTCGTCTTTCATCGTCACGACGCCCCGCGGAATAGCAATATCGATGACCAGATCTTTACCATTCACTTCGCGTCTGACACGCAGGCCAACCAACGCACCTTCCTCTCCTAAAATATCCTCAATGACTCGATCGAGTGTTTTGAAAAGAACACTCTTCCACTTTCCATCATTACTCGCCGAAACCGCGATAATCCGATCGCCTAGCGCAAGATCTCCATGACGATCGGCAGGCCCTCCATTCACAATCCCCCTAATTTCGATCTCCCCATTATCATTGCTATGGAGTCTTGCGCCAACCCCTACTAACTCGTTGCTGACATCAATCTTGAATTGTGCCATTTCGTTTGCGCTAAAGTATTCGCTGTGCGGATCGTAAGCCTTCGTCACCGCTGAAAAAAAATAATTTGCGACATCCTCTTGTTCAATTCCCTCGATCGACTCAAGAAGCCGATCAAACTTGAGCTCAACTGTTTTTTTAGCTGAAGGCTTCCTTCGAAAAGGATCTGGCTTTCCCGCTTCAATCGCTCGATTTTTAAGGCGAGCACGACGAATCGTTTCAGAGAGCAATAGATTCTCCAAATTATCACTCCAAATTTCTCGAAGCTCTATATCATCGGCCGGCCAAGGGCTCTCACTCCGGTCGTCAATCACAACCCTCTCTTCCTCGAAGGGAAATTCTTTAACCGCGAGAAGATTTTTAACGTAAGCCACTCGGGCCATCACACGTCCTCGGTAAATTTTATGAATGCTATTTGCCACCGGCATGATGGATTTAGTGCTGATACGGTCATGGAGAACACGCTCATAGCGACGCTTCATCTCAGTCACCTCCCGATCTAAAAAGTAGAGCTTTTTCCCATCAAGTGAATCCAGATATCGCTCGAGAAATCGGCGACTTATGTCCTCGTTAAATGCTAGGCGGGCGTAGTGACCATTTTGAAGCATCCTCGCTAACTCCCGCCCAACGAGCTCTAGATCAGCACCACGGGCTGGAGCTAGGAACCCAATCCCGGTGGCAAATAGGGCTGCGGTCGTAAGTTTACGAAAATTCAACATGGGGGCTTTAGGAACCTTGATCTTGAGAGACAGCCCAACTGCCACGCGAAGAAACGAAGCTATCAAGCCGATTAATACCATATCTTAAAGTGACATCGTTCCCTAATACGTTCAGTATCTAGAAAATCTTTAACCTATGTTTGAACGACTCCCTTCAGCCTTCCAACACGAAGGTCACCTTTCTCGACGGCTTTTTCTCACCTACGCTGCTTCCCTTTCAGCTATCCCGCTGCTTGGCCAAACTGGCAGCACTCCTAAAAAGGTCAGCTTTTCATCCAACCCCTTTTCCATGGGCGTTGCCTCTGGCGACCCGAATCACAAAAGCGTCATTCTTTGGACCCGCCTTGGACCCAAACCGCTTGAACCCGGGGGAGGAATGCCAGACCATCCTGTCGAGGTTCGTTGGGAAGTCGCGACCGACAACTCTTTTAAAAAAATCGTTACCTCCGGCAAAACCACGGCGACTTCCGCCCTCGGATTTTCAGTCCATATCGAGGCTCAAGGCCTAAAGCCGGATCACTGGTATTACTACCGTTTTCAGTCAGGCGATGCCACCAGCCCGATCGGTCGGACCCGCACCATGCCAACCCCGGATGCCAATCCCGAAAAACTCCGCTTCGCTGTCACCTCTTGCCAACATTGGGAGCAAGGTCTTTTCACTGCTTACCAGCAAATGGCTCAAGACCAACCTGACCTAGTCTTTCACCTCGGCGATTACATTTACGAATACGCCAGTGGCCGAGGCGGCAAAGTCCGAAGCCATCTTGGCCCCGAGATCGAAACGCTCGAACAATATCGCTTACGTTACAGCCAATACAAAACAGACCCTGATCTTCAGGCCATGCACGCGACTTGCCCATGGTTCCTCACGTGGGACGACCACGAAGTCGACAACAATTACAGTAACGATATTTCTGAACAGTCCGGCGTCACACCGGCGCAACTCCTTCTCCGCCGAGCGAATGCCTATCAGGCGTATTACGAAATGATGCCACTCCGTTCAACCTCGCTTCCCAAGGGACCAAATATGCAACTTTACCGGAAAGGGAACTTCGGGAAGCTTGCCGAACTATTTGTCCTAGATACCCGGCAATACCGGACCAATCAACCCAACAACGACGGTAAGGATCCCCTTAATGAAGCCGCCCTAAATCCCCGGAATACTCTACTCGGTAAGCAGCAACGAAAATGGCTCTTTAATTCCCTTAAATCATCTAATGCCACATGGAATATACTCGCCCAACAAGTCATGATGGCTTTGGTCAATCGCAACACGACGGGAGAAGCGGCCTATTCGATGGATCAATGGCCAGGTTACGCCGCCGAACGCCAAAAACTCCTTGAACACATCCGGGACCACAAGATCTCGAATGCTGTCGTGCTAACCGGTGATATTCACTCACACTGGGCTAATGAATTACGGATCAATGATCTCAAGGCTGACCTTCCGACGGTTGCTACCGAGTTTGTCGCAACTTCTCTCGCCAGCGGCGGCAATGGCAATCCAAAGATCAATACCCTAGAGACCCTTCAGTCTAAAAATCCCTGCAATAAATTTCACAACCGTGAACGCGGTTATATTATGTGTGATCTCACTCCGAAAACCTACACCGCCGATTTTAAAACGATCACCGATGTCTTAAGACCCGGGGGAGTAACGAGCTCTCGAGCCAAATTTGTCGTCGAAGCTGGCAGGCCTCTAATCCATCCTGCCTAATCAAAAAGCAGCCTCGCATCAGGATGCCCTAAGCATTTCTAAAAAAACTTAATAAAACCTAACTACCCAAGAGTTTAAGATTCTCTTCTTTTCCCGTAAATGTGGGCTTGACGGTTCCCTGCCTCCCACCTAATTTCCCGCTCCCGTCGAATCTCGAAGGCTATTTATCATGGAAAAACATAATCGTGGCGTTGATGTCAAAAGTGGAGAAAGTGTCGATCGTGCACTGAAGCGCTTGAAAACCAAGCTCGACACAGAGGGAATTCTCGAGGAAATGCGTCGCCGCCGTTCCCATGAGAGCACAATCGACCGCGCAATTCGCAAGGCCCGTACTGCTCCCAAGCGTAACAAGGTTCGTTGGAGATTTCAAAGCGAGTCCCAAGTTGCTTCCGCGGAAGCTGCTAAAGCTGCCCGAAACGCTGAGTAAGACTTTTCGAAAAAAATAGCTTCAACAAATGATCGCCTCGCAGGATTCTTCCTCCGGGGCGCTTTTATCGTAAAGGTTAGAGCGTTAATCTATTGTAACAAACTGAAAAACACAACTTGCAGAGCCACTTTCGTGCGGTAAAGTCACCGCGAAATGAATGCAACAATTAGATTCGGCATGATGTGTGCCTTCGGAGCAATAGCCCCGGTAGCAGTCGCTGCCCCTGCTGATGCTGAAGACGTCGCTTCATCGACTATCGGAGGATATACTGTATCCTTTAGTGGTGGTGGGTGAAGTGCTGCTAAAAAGGCCCGTGCGGCCTTGGGAAAAATGGAAGGTGTTGAGAAAGTAATGCTCTCTGGCATGACTGCTTTCGTGACTACCAAGAGCGAAGATGTTAAATTTACCCGCGTCAGCGTGGGGAAAGCACTGAAAGCTGGAGGTCTCAAACTCGAGCGTGTGAAGCAAAGAGAGATTGCGGCACCAAAGGAAGCTTACGCGATCGCCGTCACTGGCGGCACATGAGCGCAAACCAATGAGAGATTGCGTGCCGATCTCGAAAAGTTGGAAGAAGTAAGCGCTGCCTTTGTGAACGCCGGTTCTATTACCCTCCTGATGGCTACAGCCGGTTCTTATGATGAGGAAAAGATTGGTGAGATGACAAAAAAACGGAAGTCCGTCATTAAGAAGGCAACCAAGTTAGCCAGTAGCCCTCTCTAGGCCCCGCCCAACTACAAAATATTTAACTGACAAACCCGGGTCGTTTTAGGACGACTCGGGTTTATGTTTTCTAGGACACCGATCTAACATTTTTTCATATTTCTCGGTTTCCATCCCACCATCCTCCACTATACTCAGGTCGATATGAGCATCAAAGTTGGCGATCCTGCCCCAGATTTCTCCCTCGTCGGACTCGGCGAGGGTGGTCCAGAAATTGTTTCTCTCTCCAAAATAACCGGCGAGCAAAACATCTTAGTTCTTTTTGTCCCCATGGCCTTCACCGGTGTCTGCACGCAAGAGTTTTGCGACATCTCCGCCGGTCTTGGGGCTTACGCTGATCTGAACTGCAAAGTTCTCGGAATCTCCGGAGATAATCCATTTGCCCAAGCAGCATGGGCGGAAAAGGAAGGCATCACCCTCCAGCTCCTTTCCGACTATGATCATAAGGCCACAGAAGCCTATGGCATCGCCTACGATCAATTCCTCCCCGAAAAGAACCTTATCATGGGAGGGGTTCCCAAACGCTCCGCTTTCCTCATCGATAAGTCCGGAATCGTCCAATACGCACAAGTCAACGATAGTCCTGGTGATCTTCCTGATTTTGACGCGATCAAAACCAAACTCAGCGAACTTTCCTAACTTCCTTCCCTCAAAACTCTACCCGCCCTTCCTCTTTGGAGCGGCGGGTTTTTTCATTTCAAAAATCACCCTGCCTGAGCCTTACCTTGACTCGATCAATTCTACCCCGAAGAAATCACGCATCACTTTTTGATAGGTTTGCTTTTTAAAGTCGGGAAGCCACCCCAACTCAAATTCATTGGGCCGAATCCACTGCGCTGCGCGAAACTCCCGGGGTTCCTGCATTAAATTCAGCTCGGCTATCCCTTCATTCAGCTGGCAAAGGAAGTAAGTTTGCTCCTGCCCCACAAAATCCGCCTTGTGAGAAGGCTTTTTCTTCTGTGATACAAGAGGGAAATCATACCAATAAAGCCCCTTAGAACGCTCGATTTTATAATCTTCTGGCTTTAGACCAATCTCTTCCTCCACCTCCCTCTGTATCGCTGTTTCAAGCGATTCGCCCTCACTAACTCCTCCCTGTGGAAATTGCCAAGCACCTGGGTTCAGCAATCTTTCACAGACAAGAAGGTAACCATCCTTGTTGACCATTAAAGCCGCAACGTTCGGTCGATACTTTCCCATACCGGGAGAGTAATGAAACGAAGGGCAATTTCAATCCGTAGCCATCTTGAAATTCAAACTTTGACGTCTGACTAGGATCAAACAATATTTGCAACCAAATGAAACCTATCCCACTTTTGCTGCCTTTTCTATGTTCCACCCTTTTTGTCACAGCCCAGACAACTTCTCCTCGCGGCGGCCAACAAAACTCGACTACCCAACAACAAGAGCAGAATCAACAAGATGAAAAAGACAAGGAGACACTTGAAGGTGTTAACGACGACGAAAACCGAAAACGCCGTTGGGAATGCAGTCTTCCCGGTGGCGAATACTCTGTAAACCTTGGCGCAATAACCTCGGTCAGCAAACATTCCTACGTTCTCGACGGCACCCTCCTTGTCACCGAAGCGACAGTAGACACTACCGGCAACGCTCTTGCCCGCTTCTACTACATCGAACCTATTACAAAGGACACCACGTTTAACGCTCTTGCCCGAATTCAAAAACGTGCCGAACAACTTCGCAATCGTGGCCAATCCAGGACTGGAACCAAGGCCGATGAAATGGCGCAGAAAAGTTACCCAACCACAACGCACGCTCGCACTATCGAGTTTCGCATCATGAACGAAGTCGAACTCAATGCTCTCTACGGATCTCTTTATCAGGCCTGGACTAGCGGAAAAGGGCGCACCTTTCGCATCCAATAAGACTAAAAAACTATTCCCAAAATTGAAATATTACCACTTGCAGATTCGTCTCATCCACACATCTTATAACAAGTCATGAAAAAACTACCTCCCACCCTCTTTGCCGCGGCTCTCATGCTTTCCCCAGCAACTATTTCAGCTCAGACAGATACTGCCGACACCGAAAAAAAGGCAGCCGAAAAGGCCGACCAAGAAGTAGTATTGGAAGCCAACGATCAGATGCAGTTCAACAAGAAAGCTTTTGAAATCAAGGCTGGCAACACTGTTAAACTGACTCTCAAACATGTTGGGAAACTCCCGAAGATCGCAATGGGCCACAATCTCGTGGTCCTTCAAAAGGGAACTAACCTAGCGGGTTGGGCGAGTAAAGCCATGACTGCGGCCGCCACCAACTACATTCCAGTCGACGAGGCCTCTAAAAAGGCCGTGATTGCTAAAACCAAGGTTCTTGGCGGTGGTGAATCTGACTCCATCACCTTCAGCATAAAAGAGGCTGGTGAATATCAGTATCTTTGCAGCTTCCCAGGACACTTCGCTTTAATGCAGGGCAAAATCACTGTTAAGTAGGCTTCCCCATAAAACCTAATTCTTAGAACGCGGCGCTCCCAGGAGTCCGCGTTTTTTTAGCGCCTCCCCTCGAAGGCCCTCGAAAGCGTCAACTCATCTGCAAACTCTAATCCTCCTCCCGCTGGAAGACCTTGAGCGAGACGCGTCACTCGGCATCCCGTACTTTCAAGCACCTCATACAGATAATTTGCCGTCGCTTCACCTTCAACATCAGAACTCGTTGCCAAAATGACTTCGGTTCCCGGTTTTTCACGAACCCGGCGAACCAATCCCCCAATTCGGAGATCTTCGGGACGGACATCGTCAAGGGGCGAAAGCTTCCCACCTAAGCAATGATAGAGTCCTCGAAAAACTCCTGAACGCTCGATCGGCAAAACGTCAGTGGGTTGTTCCACCACACAGATGATCTGAGTATCTCTTCCCTGTTCGCTACAAACGGCACAACCAGATTGACCGGTAAAAAAACCACAAGTTGCACATGCCTTGACAATCTCATGGCAAGCCTTGAGAGCACTCGAGAGATCCATCGGGACCGCCTTTGGATTCTGCAAAAGATACACCGCGATTCGTTCGGCGCTCCTAGGTCCAACTCCCGGCAAACGCTTCAACTCCCCCACCAAAGAGCGGACTTCAGAAGGATACTCAACCTTGGCCATCTGCGCGACTCGAATGTTGTTTAGTCATATGCCCTCCCTCCTTGAGGCGAATGACATTTTGGGCATCACCTCCCCTCCGACCTTCACAAGGCATCCTATGAGTCTGGGCGTAGACCGTAGCGGAAAACCAAGACCAGATGACGGCTAGAATCACCCCGAATGGTTTCCAAAAATAACCCCAAACGGCAAAGACCGGAACTAGTGTGAAACTCAAAAGCAATACCGAAGCTCCCAGAATCGCTCTTCGCACGCTTCCCGGTGTCCCCAGAATCGCGGCAATCAAACCAAAGGAGGCAACGGCAGTGAGAACAATTCCAATCCTTCCTGGCAGTCCCATCTCGCCTCGAAGTTCCAGACCATTGGTGGACCAAAGGCCTCTTGCCCATTCATTTAAGCCATCAAATGCGCCCATGACCTCAGTCGCAGTCCCCAAAAAGAGGGATACAAAGCTAAAAGTAATCAACGGAACTGGAAGATGTCCGGTCGGCTTTTCTGTCTCGGGCGTCAAGGTAGGTGCGAAATAGCAGAGAAAAGACGATCATAAAAGGGTTTTGAGCCTCTGATTTCAAGCTGTTCGACTGGGACTCAGAAACTCAAAAGGTCTTCCAAGTCAAAAAACCTACTTCAAATCATCCTTCTCTTTAAAAAAGCTAGAAGCTCCTACTCCTCGATCACCCGGTAGAATGACCGCACCTCTGGTGCAGCGATTGCTGGTGAGTTGGTCTCTTCACCAAGCGAAGCAACTCCTGTTTCGATTGCATCAAAAGTCACAAGATCAAATGAGCGTTGAATGGTATAGGTCCGACCCGGCTTCGAATCAAATGTCAGCATTATCGTTCCAGCCTCTTGATCCAAAATGAAATCTGTAATGACTAAAGCCGCTTCCGGTCCACCAGTAAAAAGAGTGTCACTGTAAACAGTTAGTCCCTTTCTCTCATTGATAGAGCCCGAAACGAAATTAATCCCCGTCAACCATCCATTCGCTCCATCGCCAGCGAAATTTTCACTAGCAACTCCAAACGCGGAACCATTAGTCCCAGTCCAGTCACCGCCTAGAGGTTTAAAGTCAGATGCGACCAAAGCACCATCTAAGTAGATTGCGATAACCGAGTCACCATTTTCGTCAGCAACATCGTATGTTACGACTACTGAAATCTCTCCACCCGCAAGCTGTCTCTCAGTGAGAGTATGGGCTGCCACTGCGAGTTCAAGTCCTCCACTACCAGAGGCCCGATAAACCAGGTTGTTGCCGGCTTCATAAGTCAGCGAAATCCCAACCGTTGCCCCACCAGTTTCGAAGACCACTTCCCGATCCCCATCAAGTTTCTCTTCAAAATCCACGAGCATCTTGAAACTCACATCAAGTGTATCTGCCACACTAAAAAGAGCATCAAACGAACTACCTGTTCCGAGAGTATTTAAGTTTGCAAATGGTATCCCCACTTCGTCAGCCGGTGGCAGACTATTAAAATCATTGGGGTCTGAACCAATCCACACCTCGAAAAAATCGTCAAAGCCATCGAAATCAGAATCGACGATCAAAGGATTACTAGACGGATTACCATTCACCTCTTCCCCATCCGTTAAACCATCCCCATCAGTATCCGGATTATTTACATCGGTCGGCTCAGCGAGAGAAATCTCATCATCATCATCCAAACCATCTGCATCGGAATCGGCCAAAGTTGGATTACTTCCGGCAAATAACTCTTCTAGATTCGTCAACCCGTCATTGTCATTATTACCCGAGGAACCCTGTGCTAGATCACCAAAGAATTTCGTTTCCCAAAAGTCAGGTAACTCATCAAAATCGCTATCACTTTCGGTGATTCTATCAGCTACTTTAAGATAAGCTTCTTCTGCTTCTGCTTCAGTTAATGCTCGATCGTAGATCTTAAATAAACCCACAGAGCCTTTGAAGCTTGTAACACCTAGGGGAGCTGTTCCTCCCGTCCCGCCCAATGCACCATCGGGACCTCCTCCGAATCCAGACCAAGTAAATAGGCTAGCTCGACCATTCGGAACTCCGATCAGAGCTGTTCCACTTGCCGAAATAGCTCCCCCAACAGATCCTTTAGCATACGCGTTAACAGCCTGATTTTCGGAATCAAAAGTAAGAAGAATCTGAACGAAATCAGAAGGATTAATTAATGTAATAGGAACCTCGAGATCCAGCGTGTTCACTCCACCTGTACTGTGAAGAAATCTCAGCATAAATGAATTCATCAAGATAGCCGTCCCATCAGATGGGCCCCCGGTTTCAAAAATGACCTGGTAGTCATCGTTGAGCTCACCAGGCATCACCCAGATCTCAAAGGAAGTATCCTGCGTTGGAAAACCAAGCCCCATGTCTCCACCGGTATTCGCAGCTAAATTCACCCGATCGATAGCAGCTTTCAAATTATTTGAATCCGACGTCAAGCCAGTGATTAAGTCCCCACCTCTGATGTCAAAATTTTTACCGCCCACCGAATCTAAAATAGATCCGCTAGTCTGAATAGGAAGCGAAAGATCCCAGAGATGAATGACAGCTGCTTGAAGTGCGTCAACAACGACTTCTAACGAGGCATTGACACTTCCGGTCGCATTAGTTGCTGTGAGAGTGAAAGTGGTGGTAGCAACTGGCGAAACTAAATCGCTTCCTGTTGTCGGGATTTCGTCATCGAAGAAAGAAAAAGGAGGGAAAATCTTTACAGAGTCAGCACCGGACACGTCCCAAGCCAAGGTTGTGGACTCACCTGGAGCAATGAGCAGTTCGCTTGCAGTAAACGAGTTTATCTCTGGTAGTTCATCGACCACTACGGTTACTTCACTGGAAACTGAAACAGCTCCTTTTACCGCAGTCAGCGTATAAGTGGTCGATTCAGTTGGTGAAACTGTTGTTTCAGTCAGGACTGTCAAATCAACTTCACCAGGGTCGAGAGTCAACGAGTCAAAATTTGAAGCAGACCATGTAAGGGTGCTAGAGGCACCCGCTGAAATCGCAGCAGGAGTCGCAGTCAAATTACTAATCTTGGGACGCTCTGAATCAGATGTAAGAATGAGAGTCACCGCATCATTATTGCCCGACCCATAATCAACCGCAAAAGTGTAACCTTGCTCATTAGTAAAAGACTCTCCCTCCTTAAATTGACCAGAAAGTGACGAGTATCGCGCCAAGGCCCATGAATCATTGAGCTCAAAATCTCCACCTAAGTTTATTTTTAAAGTCGCTGCCGGATCGATTATCAGGTTGAGCCCATTCGTATTAGAGCGCTCTAGTGAACCCACATCACTACCATTGATCACAAACGAAAGAGTCCCCTCCGCTCCAATCGAGCTACGATCATTAGAATTGAAAAGGTTACACTTTCCGGTTGGTAGCATCTCAAAAGTTCCATTATTCACATTGAGGAATTTGTAGATCTGCATCACACCGGCTACTGAAACGAAGCCTATTCCACCCGAGGAATCTCCAACTGCTAACTGCAAATTTTCGCCTTGGGTTCGGTATGTTGCCCCCTCTTCCACCCTAAGCGTTCCATTCCCTCCATTGGCTCCAACAAAAACCCCATTCCCCCCACCATGAGCACCACTCAAAGTTCCGCCAGTCACGGTAACACTCCCAGAGGCGCCAGGTCCCGACCCGATCTCAATCCGAGATGGGTTATCATTGTTAGCGGTCCCGGTATTCCGGTCAACGATTGCATTGGCATTGATGAAAGCAGTTTGGTTATCAGGCGCGACGGCGCCTGTGTCCCAATTGGCAGCCTCAAGCCAATCACCATCAGTGATGAAAGTGCTAGTCTGAGCGGAGATTATCCCTGTGCCGAAAGAGAGAATAAGGAAGGACTTTTTCATTGTTGTTTGCGAATGAAGATACAAAACATAGCTAATCTTGATCTACGTCAAGATCCCAAACAGAAACGCGGGAAATTTCCCTACCAATTCAGCAGCGGTGAAGGCCTAACCTTTTCCTCACCGAGAAATTGGAACACTCCGACCACCCTCACGATACTTTTCTAGGAGCATTTTTAACCTTTTTACGATGCCCGGATTTTCGACCGATACGTTTCGAAGCTCAGCGGGGTCTTTTTCCAAATCATAAAGCTGAATTTTAGGGAGATCTTTATAGAGCGTCTTTTGGGCAGGTTTAGGACGACTCCAACCTCCCGAGTGAGGAGCATCGATCAACTTCCACTTGCCTTGACGAATCGCAAAAGTTCCGTTGATAGAGTGGTGAACAATCGCCTCGCGAACTGGCTGCTTAGACTCCCCCACCAAGTTCGGCAACATACTTACCGAATCTTCTCCAGCATCAGCCGGAAGTTTTTGACCCAAGATCTCAGCCATTGTTGCCAAAAGGTCAGTCAAGCAGGTCGGATCATCGCAACTTGTCCCCGCCTTCACTCTGGCGGGCCACCGCACAATGAAAGGAACCCGGTGTCCCCCCTCGAAAATATCAGCCTTATGACCACGATAGATAGAGCTAGGATCATGCCCCTGTTTCTCTAACTCCGCAAAATCAGCTTCAGGTGAGCACCCGTTATCACTCGTAAAAATGAAGAGCGTATTCTCATCTACCCCTGCTTCCTTCAAAGCATCGAGCACCTGCTTCACCGTATCATCAGTCATTGTGACGAAATCCGCATAGGCGCTATCCAGTCCACTTTTCCCCTTGAATTCTGGAGTAGGCAGCACGGGGGTGTGTGGCGAGGGCAAGGCGAGATAGAGGAAGAACGGCTTCTCCTTCTTCACCTGTTCCTTGACATACTTCACCGCACGGCGGGTGAGATTTGGCAAAACATCCTCATGGTCAAAGTCCGGAGAAGTCGGCCCCTTACGCCACCAACCATTTTTCGACTCCCTCTTCGTCCGCCCAGTCTCTTTGAGAGGCACCGCGGTGGGCATCCCATTTTCCACCCAAACGTAGGGAGCCATATCGAGAGAACCACAATGACCATAGGAATACTCAAACCCCTTCTCTTTCGGCCCGTTCTGAACCGGCTTGGAGTAATCAAATTTCTCACCATTCTTCGCCCAATCCCAGCCAAGATGCCACTTCCCAATAAAAGCAGTATGATACCCCTGATTTTTCAAAAATGACGGCACGGTCATACGGCCATTCTCAATCAGATAGGTGGAATAACCATTTAGCACCCCCTTTTTCATCCGTGAGCGAAAAGCATAGCGCCCAGTCAGAACCCCATAACGAGTCGGTGTGCAAACAGCAGAATTAGAATGGGCATCGGTAAAAACCATTCCTTCCTTTGCCATTTGATCTGATCCAGGTGTCGCTATTTTCCCATCCGTATTCATACTTTTGAGATCTCCGTATCCCAAATCATCGGCAAGAATATAAACAACATTAGGTTTAGCTCGGTCACCGAAAGCAATCACGGGAAGAAAGGAACAAAGAAGAAGTAAAAGAGATTTCATAATTTAAAGAGAAACAGGGTGAAAAAAACGGCCACCTCACAAGAGGTAGCCGTCTGAAAAACAGTCAGCTTACTAAACAGGAAGCTTCCACTTATCGCGACAAGGTTGGTCGATCAAAGAATTCGCAAGCGCGTTATCGATGAACTGCATCTTCTTTGGATCAAACTTAAGGTTGGTATTTAAGCGATGGGCAATCTTACCAAGATTAATAAGTGTACAGGAATTGAATCCATTCTGCTCGTTGAGCGCGAACTTCTTTTTCTCTCGGATCGCTTGATGAAAGTCAGTCACTTGTGGAGCAGGCTCTGGAAGTGCTTTCACCTTCTCAGCAAAACCTTTCACATCCGATTTGAAACCCTTGAAGATCTTTCCTTCTGGTCCCTCAATAAACGCAGCACTCTTGTCCTTATTTTCGCCATCCAAGACAATCATTGTTCCATCGGCATATTTGTATGTGATACGGCGCCAGCTGCCCACGGCATCAATATCCTGGGGATCAGAATCAATTTCCACCGAGATTGGAAGCTCGTTGTCTTTTCCCAAAATATACTGAACCGGATCTAGATAGTGCTGACCCATATCTCCAAGTCCACCACCATCATAATCCCAGTATCCCCGGAATGTTCCATGCGTGCGATGCACGTTATAAGGACGATAAGGAGCGGGCCCAAGCCAGAAGTCGTAGTCAAAGTGATCTGGAACCTTCTGGATCGGTAGATTTGTCTTACCAGACCAATTGAACTTCCAATTGAAACCAGTCACACCCGATAAAGTCACCTTGTATGGACCTTTGCCAAGCAGACCACCATCAACCGCTTTTTTGACCTGACGAGCAGTCACGCCAGAACCGTAGAAATTCGATTGAAACCGAAACCAGGTGTTGATTCGGAACGCAACACCGGCTTTCTCGATCTCTTTTTTCATCGCCATTCCCTCACCAATTGTCCGAGACATGGGCTTCTCTCCCCAAATCGCCTTACCGGCCTTTGCGGCCGCAATCGCCATATGCGCGTGCCAATGGGGAGGAGTGCAAGTGTGGATGATATCCACGTCATCACGAGCGATGACATCACGAAAATCATGATAGCCTTTCACATCCTTGTTGCCCCTACCTTGAACCTTCGCCATTTGGCCTTTCAGACGATTCGAATCAACATCGCACAGCGCTAGGATTTTGCCCGGCATCCCCAAATGGGAATTACTGATTCCTCCACATCCAAGAATGGCGCGAGTCAATTGGTTAGAAGGTGCGGTCTGACCATTGAGACCAAGCACACGGCTGGGAACAATCGAAACAGTCGCAAGCGATGCGAGCCCCCCTAGGGCTTTTCGACGAGAGATATTGTTACTAGATAATGAATTCACGGTAAGTTCTAGTTACGACGCAGCATGACCAAATTTGTCAGTTCTGCGCGCATTAGTTTGAATCCTCCGAACCGGTTCCCAAATCAACACCTCTTCTTTAAAAGGACGAGTATTCACATCGTGAGTTCCCTTGTGCGAAAATCAGCATTTGCGAAAGAAGAGAAATAAAGTGAGGCTCCTAAGAGCAAATGTGGAGGGCGAAAGAATGTTAGTTTCAAATTAAAAATTCGAAAAATAAATAAGTCGTAGAAATCTTCCGAATCAGGCGTGATGGCAAAGGTCACACGCCCCCTCCCTACCCTCATAAGGGTAGGGAGGCACCCCTGCGCAAATATTAAATCTGAATGACGAATTTAAATACTTCACGATGAATACAGGAATTTAATTGCTCAAATGGAAAGAGGTGATCAAGTTCCGCACCCCCTCCAACATTTAAACTAGCATCGAAATGCAAGCAATAATCACCCCCCTCTTCGGAGTCATCGGCCTCGTTCTTGCGGCCATCATTTTTTTTGATATCAAAAAGCAAAGCGCCGGCGGCGGAAAAGCCGAGAAAATCGCTGAGAAAATTCATCACGGCGCCATGGTCTTTATGAGCCGTGAGTTCAAACTCATCGCCCTCTTTGCGATAGCCTTAGGCCTTGCTCTTTTCCTGTTCCAAAAAGAGGAATATCGGGGTCCTCAGTCGATCGCTTTCTTTATGGGATGCCTAGCTTCCTCAGCCGCTGGTTACATCGGAATGAAAACGGCTACCCTCGCTAATGTCCGCACTTGTGTCGCAGCCAACGAAACAGGACCTGCTCGCGCTCTCAAGATCGCTTTCTCCGGTGGCGCCGTTATGGGGCTCACTGTCGCAGCGATGGGACTCCTAGGTCTCGGAACCCTCTTTGCTTTCTATTCCGAAAGCCCCGCCTACAAGGAGCACCTCCCTGAGATTCTCGAAGGTTTCGCGATGGGAGCTTCTCTCGTCGCTCTTTTCTATCGTGTTGGCGGTGGTATTTTCACGAAGGCTGCCGACGTTGGGACTGACCTCGTTGGTAAGGTCGAGGCCGGCATCCCCGAAGACGATCCCCGCAACCCAGGCGTGATTGCCGACAATGTAGGCGACAACGTTGGTGACGTCGCCGGTATGGGTTCTGACATTTTTGAATCCTACTGTGGGGCCCAAATCGCAACGGTCGCCATCGCGGCTTCTTCGGGCGCCGCTTACGCAGCCCAAATTGGGGCCAGCGAATC
>TARA_B110000003_G_scaffold15101_2_pt1 | contig 19910 bp, 13 predicted proteins | sample TARA_B110000003 | Tara Oceans TARA_B110000003 (sample SAMEA4396424) | marine metagenome | biome: Westerlies Biome; feature: [SRF] surface water layer (ENVO:00010504); material: water (ENVO:00002006), including particulate matter (ENVO:01000060) such as... | depth 5 m
GACAACCTTGTGCTCGGGCCCTTCCAGGGACCTGTCGCCTGCACCCGATTGCACCGAGGCAAAGGCGTCTGTGCAGCAGCTTGGGAATCCGGAACCACACAAGTGGTGACCGATGTGCATGCGTTTCCCGGTCATGTGGCGTGCAGTTCTTCCAGCATGAGCGAATTGGTGCTGCCTGTGCGCAACGGCCTTGGAGAAGTTGTCGCCGTTTGGGATTTGGACAGCGCAGAACCTGCAGATTTTGGGCCGGAGGATGTCCAGGCCATGGAGGCTTTGACAGCCATGCTGGAGGAGAGGTGGTCAACGTGGAGATGGTCATGAAAGCATTCCCACACGGAAAGGGCAAGATGGGCGCACTGGCCCTGCTGTGGTTTGTGGCGGCAGGATGCGCCCAAGTTGGGAGTCCCTCAGGAGGTCCCAAGGATGAAACGCCCCCCAAGTGGACGTCATCGGTTCCAGAAGTGGGGGCTGTGGAAGTCCGGCCTCAGGCACTCAGCTTCATCTTTGACGAGTACGTCAAAGCCCCACAATGGCGCTCCCAATTGTTGGTGAGTCCCCCATTGGGTGCCGGGATGGAACTCGAGGTGAGGGGCCGCGAAGTGATCCTGAGCTGGGACGATTCGCTGGCCCAAGAGGTGACCTATGTTTTCCAATTTGGGGACGCCGTGGTCGACGTCAACGAGGGCAACCCAGCCCAAAACCTTCTCCATGCTTTTTCCACGGGGACTGAGCTGGACACGTTGTCTGTTCGAGGCCAATTGAGGGATGCCTTGACGGGTCAACCGCTCGATGGATTCCGCGTGCTTTTGTACCCCGATGCATGGCCGGTGGACAGCCTGTTGGCAGGGGCATTGCCAAGCTATGTGGCCACCACCGATGGCGAAGGTCGCTTCGAGGCGGGTTACCTGCCCAAGGGCGGCTTCCGGGTGCTGGCCGTGGAGGATGACAACCGCAACTACGCTTGGGATGCGGGGGAAATGGTCGCTGTGGGCCCCGCCTCTGCCAAGTCCCAAGACACGACGTTTTGGGACTTGAAGGCCAGTCCAACGAGAGCGCCTTCCGCTCCTTACCTCTCTGAGGCGCGGCGGGACACCTTGGGTTGGGCCCGCTGGAAACTCAGCGCTCCTTGGGTCCAAGGAGACTCTTTGTCTTGGGCGTTGACGGACAGCATGCCCGGCACGTGGGAGGCAGATGAGCTCTCCTTGCAAGGGGTGCGAGGGGGTGTGGTGCGCGCTTCAGGATGGACCGAGCGCTTCGACAGCTTGGCCTTGCAAATTATCTGGTATCACACGGCGCCATGGGGAGAAGCAGTGGGTTGGACGGACACCCTCGATGTGCCTCGCCCTCGCGTGGTTGCCTTGGACTCCCTTTCCTTGGTGGACAAACCCATGGGGTCGTTGCTCCCAGGAGAATCCGGCACCGTGGTCTTGTCTGCACCTGTGCAGACCTTGGACACTTCCCGTTGGCGCTTGGCTGTGGACAGTGTGCCAGTGACGCCGGTGGTGCAGTGGGATTCCCCTTCGACGGAATGGTCGCTAGATGCCGATTGCACCAAAGGATCGAATGTGGAGTGGACGTTTTTGCCTGGCGTAGCCCAACGCCTTTCATCGCTTGAATCTTGGCCGCGTGACACCTTGACCCTCACTTGGCAGATGTCCCAGGAAGAGGACTTGGCCACGTGGGTGCTCTCCCTTGACGGGGTGCGATGTCCCGGACAGTTGGAATTGACCAATGCCAAAGGAAATCGTTTGGACTTGGTCGACGTTGCCATGGACACGCTGCTGCGGTGGCCTTCTCTTGCCCCAGGGCAAGTACAAGCCACGTGGTGGAGCGACCCTGTGGGCGATGGGGTTTGGCGTTCTGTCGACGTGCAGGCTTGGACTGCACCTGAGCCGGTGGCCAAGAGTGAGCCAGTGGAGCTCCGCGCCAATTGGCTTGTGGAAACGACCTGGGTGCTGGACAGCGTTGGACCCTAAATGCCACGTGCCGTGGTGGGCCTTAGCCGTTGACGTCGAGGAATCTTTTGACAGCACCCAATGAACCAAACACCACCAGGGTGTCTGTGGCTTCAATGGTGGTGTCGGGGCGAGGAACACCCAAAATGTGTTCACGCATGCAGGGAGAACCGTCATCGCCGACTTCTTCAAATTCACGTCGGATGGTGATCAACCGCAGTTCATAGCGGTTGGCCAAATCCAAATCTTGCAACTGGCGCCCATGACAAGCTTTGGGGGCTTTGAGCTCCGCAATCTCGTAGTCGTCGGGCAAGGTCAGAAAGCCCCGGATGTTAGGGTTGATGAGGCGCTCGCTTACCACTTCCGCCACTTCGCTTTCAGGGCTGAGGATTTCAGTAACCCCCAAGCTGGTCAAGATGCGCTCTTGGTTGGCGTCGTTGGCGCGCACGATCACACGAGGGATGCCAAGGTCAAGGAGGTTGAGGGTGGTGAGAACGGTGGCTTCGAAGTTCTCGCCAATGGCGACCACGGCTGCGTCGAGGTCCTCGACATGTTGGGCCATCAAAGCCTTCTTGTCGGTGGCGTCCAATGTGACCGCAAGTGCCACATCTTCCTTGAGCAATTCCGCCCGGTCCGCCTTTGCGTCGAAGGTGAAAACTTCAGCGCCTTTCCTTGCAAGGGAAAGCGCGATTTGGGTGCCGTAGCGCCCAGCGCCAAAAACGGCAAATCTTGAACGAGCCATGGTGCAAAGGACGACACAAATCGCCTTCCCGCCGTCAAGCTTTTGGGCCGAGTTCTTCGAGGCCTGCTTTCAGCACGTGGCCAAATCGCACGATGTCTTCAAAGGAGTTGTACATTGGTACGGGTGCCATACGGATCACCGCGGGCTCCCTCCAATCCACCACGACCCCATGGGCCATGAGGTGGTCAAACAACGCCCGACCATGCCCATGGGCCACGATGCTCAATTGGCACCCACGTGCTTCTGGATCTCTTGGGGTCAGGATTTCAAGGGAGGTGCCGGTCACCTGCCCCACGGCATCCACCACCTCTTCCAGAAAGGCTGTGAGACGGAGGGAGCGTTCCCGCAATGCGGACATGCCCACCGAAAGGAACAAGTCCAGTGCGACTTTGTGGACCGCCATGTTCAGGACCGGGGCATTGCTCATTTGCCATGCTTCGGCACTTGGCATCGGCACGAAGTCGGGGGCCATCTGGAACCGGCTCTCGGCATCATGTCCCCACCAACCTTCGAGACGTTGCATCGCGGTGCCAAGACCCTGGGCATCTCGCACGTGACGTTCGTGGATGAACACTCCTGACACGGCTCCTGGTCCAGAGTTCAGGTACTTGTAGCTGCACCAACAAGCGTAGTCCACCTCCCAATTGTGAAGTTCCAAGGGAACATTCCCCATGGTATGTGCGAGGTCAAAACCACAGGTGGCGCCCACCTTGTGTGCAGCTCGGGCAATGCCCTCCATGTCGTGAAGTTGCCCCGTGTAGTAGTTGACGCCGCCAATCATGACGGTCGCCAAGGCATCGCCTGCCTCTAGGATCGCCGCCACGATGTCCTCCGTCCTCAAGTGATGTTCCCCTTCCCTTGGGGCCACCTCCACCAAGTCGGTTGCTGGGTTGCCCCCATGCAGCTTGATTTGGCTGCACAACGCGTAACGGTCGCTGGGAAAGGCCTTGGCTTCGCACAAGATTTTGGTGCGTCCCGCTTTGGGGTTGTAGAAGCTGATGAGCAACAAATGCAGGTTCACCGTCAGGCCATTCATGGCGACCACCTCATGCGGCTTTGCACCGGTCAAATGGGTGAGTCCGTCCACAAATCGATCGTGGTAGTTGACCCATGGATGTTGTCCATGAAAATGTCCTTCCACCCCAAGACGCGCCCAATCGTCGAGTTCCACTTGCAATGCCTTTGCCGCCGCTTTGGGCTGAAGGCCGAGGCTGTTGCCCGTGAAGTACATGGCATCTTGGCCACCGTGTTGGGGCAAATGAAACTCCTTGCGCAGTGCGCTCAAAGGGTCGTTGCGGTCGAGGGCGCGCGCTTGTTCAAGAGAGGGAAGGTCCTTCATGTGAAGCCAAATGTAGCCATCATGGGCAGGGCTCCCCGAACGCCGCCAAGATGCCATCCAACAGATCTTGGACTGTGACACTGCCATCGCCATTGATGTCTGCCACGCAATTGGAGGTGCACCCAAAGTCCCCGAGGAACATGAGCACATCTCCGATCACAATGAACCCATCGTTGTCCAAGTCTCCAGAGCAAGTCCCAGGGTCTGGGGTGCAATCGACATCGGCAGAGCCATCCCCGAAGAAGGACATGCTTCGCTCAAAGGCATCCAGACCAATGTCGATGCCCATGAGACGACCGGGAACGTCGTCGAAGTAGGGGTGGATGCCCCCATAGATGCGACTCAAGCTGCATTCGTCAGAGGCGTCCCGATAGGTCGCCCATTGCAATTCAATGTCGACACTTGGCCCATCTTCAAAGACCAAAAACTCGTTCGCAGGGGCTTCAAACGTTCCCATTCCACCAGGGAAGTAGGCGTCTCCCGTGAATGCAGTCAACACTTCCGCTGCAGCCCTTGAAAAGGTGCTGTGGCCACTGACGTATCCACCAAAGTTGGGGCTGACAAAGGAGGGCCTTTGGTAAGGCTCCCATGACTCGGCCAACACCCATCCAACGCCCGCAAATTCTGTGTCGACGTTGTTGATGACGCTGCTGCCTCTCCATGCCCAAAGTTTGATTTGACCCACATTTGATCCGCCTTGACCTGCGAGTGGGTCGCCGGCTTCCACGGTTTCAATGGATCCCGGAATCAAAGGCAATCCACCGGGGTGGAAGTTGCTTGCGGAGGCATTGGTGCGCTGCCCCAATTCTGCCATCCCACGAATCGCTGTGATGGGACGTGAAGAGTCATACCATCCTTTGGTTCCCCAGACAGATACTGCACAGTCGTGCATGGCTGATCCCAAGGACAAATAGGACTTGACGTCCCACTCGAGGTCAGAAAGGACCTCACCCTCCCCTTGGTATTGCTTGACCAAATCAGGATGATCGCTCACGTAGTTCAGGATGGTGAACCAGTGGCCTGGAGGGGTTTCAGAGTCCGGTCCATCGGCCCAAAACTCAGCGAGCACCCTGGCGTAGTCTCCCCGTGGCACCATGTTGGCGGCGTAAGGGTTGCCGGTGGCAGGGTTTACGGCGTGCCCAGGGCTGGGCGACCCACCGTTTTCAGCATCGTAGAGGTCCCCGTAGGTGGCCAAGGTGGTGGGGAATGCGCCGCGGTTGCCAATGGACCCTGGGCTGATGTCCCACATGACCCCATCCGTAGGGTCCAACATTCCGGACCATTGGGCCACCATGCTGTGGGATGCAGCGTAAAGGTCGGAGGTCCCAGAGCCATCGTTGGTGTGCATGGCAGGAGGCCCCGGATCGTGGTAGACTTGGTAATCAAACCCTTCTCTCGAGTAAGTCGTCAGATCATCCGAATGGAGTGCCCAAGACGTCACCTGACCCCACTCTGGGGAAAGGAAGGGGGGCGTTTCGCCGGGAATCGCATTGCCACTTTGGTCGATGAACAAGTCCAAAGTGAGGGGCTGCCAGCGGTTGAGGTCGCTGACGGAGGCATTTCCAGGGAGGTCCACAATCAAAGGGTCATTGACCGGTTCGTAAGACTGGTTGGCGAAGTTGTTGGTTTCGTTGGCCCCGTCTTGCATTCCGAAGGCGATGATTTGCGCGGCGAGGTGGTTGCCCAAGGCCCTGCCATCGCCGTTGCTGTAATCGGTGTCGGTGAAATTGATTTCGTACCCAAGGGTGGTCATGTGGAGGTCGTATCCAACCATCAAATTGTCTGCATCCGGCGCATCCGCAAAGCGATGCTTCAAAAAGCGGTACATCCCGAAGGCAATGGCTTCGTCCCTGGCTTCAGCGGGACTGTTCGCCGGCTCAAAGCCATCAAAAGGTGCCGTGAACCCGTCGTAGTCCATTCCCAAAAATGCAGGGCATGACCCGGGGTCCATCACGGACCAGGCGTCCCACATCAACATCGAGCTGTGCCAGAGGTTTCTGGCATGCACCGTGGGCCTTGCGAAGTCACCCCGGATGCTGGCCAACAACATCTCATTCCATTGGCGGGCCATGCTGTGGCCCGTTTCCACGATAGGAAAATCGATGTCTTCGGAACAATCGGGGTCCGGGTTGGTGGGACAGACATCGCAGGCATCGGGCACCCCGTCCAAGTCGTAATCGGCGGCAGACGCCACGAGGGCGCAGTTGGACGACATGACAATGTCGTACCCTTGGCACTTGCCGCTGAAGATGTCGATCAGGCCATCGTTGTTGATGTCCAACAGAGCGACGTCGTAGCTGTTCGTCACCCAATCAAAGTTGGCGTTGCCATAGGGGTCGGCGAAAGTGCCGTTTTGGTTTTCATAGATGGCCATGCGCCTTCCACTGTTGCAAGGAGGGATGTCCACGTCCACATCGCTCACCACAACATCGATGTCCCCGTCGAGGTCCAGGTCTGCTGCATGAACATTGCCCCCAAAACCATTGGAAGAGCTGAAGCCCAAATTGACCACGTCAAAACCCAAGTTCTCGTCCGGTATGCGTGAAGTGGCGGTCAGCACCTTGTCGCTTCCGTCGTCCACGACGTAGAGATCGAGCCACCCGTCCCCATTGAAGTCGACCACCTCAAACATGTAAGGCGAAGAAGAAGGCACGAGGTTTTGCCAGTTGTTGAACTGGCCTTCGCCGTCGTTGAAAAGCACAATGACCCCTCTCGAATTCCAGGGGGACACGTTGTACAGGGTGGTGTTCTTGACAATGTCCAAATCGCCATCCCCGTCCATGTCTGCGATTTGCCCCGCGGTGCCAAAGGCACTGTTTCTCAAGTCGCCCATTCGGGCTTCTCCATCGTCGACGAAGTGGCCCGTGCCATCGTTGATCAAAAGGAAGTCTTTGGCGGTGCCTCCGCCCCCGTTGACACGGTAATTCACAAAGTAGAGGTCCTGCGAACCATTGCCCGTCAAATCGCCAGCCCAAACCGCACAAATGAGGGGTTGGTCGCTGCTGAGCGACGGAAGGCGATCCGCCGATTCGTCCAAAAGACCCAACCATTCTCCCTCCGTACTTTCGCCTTGGTTCATGTACAGCATGGGCTGCTGGTTGAAGGTGTTGGCCACCACCAAGTCGTCCCAGCCATCGCCATCCACATCGGTCACGTAGATGTCCCTTGCAAAACTTGGGTTGGTCAAAAATTCTGGCGCATAGGTGGCGGTGGCGTCCACGAGCACCCCGTTTTGATTGATGAGCAACAAGTCCGATTTGGGCGGCTCGGTGGGGGCGGAAAACGGTTCTTTTCTCACCACGATCACGTCCATCCATCCGTCTTTGTTCAAGTCGGCGGTCCAAATGTCTTTTTCCTCGTCGTCGTTGTTGGCGACGGTGCTCAAGACCAGTCTTTCTTCAGAGGCCATTTCCCAATCCAGCCATTGCCCCCAACTGCAATTGGCGTTCAGAATCAAGAGCAACAAAAACGTCAGGCAAAGGCGAAGGGTAGAATGGATCATGGCGGGCGAGTTTCAACAGAGGGCACTAGAGCACGACTTCAATGTACAACGATTTGCGCGACGCATGAATGGGCCAGCGCCTCACCTCATCATCAAGAAGCACCAAAGCACTGGCCACACCAAAACGCCATCCAACACCCAGCCTGCTGCTTTTTCTTTTTCCCAATCCTTTGCGGACGTTAACAAGGGAAGGGCATTGGATGGCCGCAACCACCATGCCGCCGCCCATGCTTGCAGACACATCACAAGCGGTGTGGCCGCACGGAAGTCTTCGCAGATGGCCGCCCAAGAAATGGCGTGGGCCCAAGGCAGCAAGCCAGCGAGCACGAGCATGACTTGCGCCCAGCGCAAGCAGGAATGAGGTCCCACGACCATAGGCCAGGTGGGAATGTGGTCCTTGTCCACCACCATATCTCGGATGTCAATGGGCAAGGAGAGTCCTGCAATCAACAAAAATCTTTGGCCCCACAGAACAGGTTCCCATGTCATGTTGGGATGGAGCGTACATGCTGTGGCCCACACTGCAGCGATGAGGGGCGTCTTGAGCCAAATCACGCTGCGCAGGCCGCCCGGCAAGCCTGGGACCAGGGCATAGGCCAGAGAGGCCAAAATCAAGGGAGCACCCACCGCCAACAAGGAATTCAAATCCCAAGCCATCACTCCCCATTGGCCCCATGTGAAAAGCAACCAAAGGCTTCCCCACACCGCAAGCATGGCAAGGCCATGGCGGTCCCAATAGGTTCGCCTCTCAGCAGGCATGGCCGCAGGGGTGCGTTGGTGTTTGATCGCCCGTTGGACCGTGTAACCGCACCCTGTGGAGAGCCCCACCCAAATGGCGACGGCAAGATCTTGTGACGAGTCGATGACGCCTGCGTCGTTCACCATCCAAGTCAACCAAGTTGTGGCACCTGCCCCCAAGGCAATCCAGAAGTGTGAAAAAGACATGGAGCGCCAAAGCATGGCACGAAGGTCGAGGTCTTGTGGACGTAGAATGGCACTTGGTGGACGGGATGTTGATGGAAAGGCGTGGACGAGCCTTTGCCCCGTTGTATTTTTGCCCTTTCTCGGGAGTTTAAATCACCCTATTCCCCTGGTTACATGAAGATTGGAAGTTTTGTTTCGCGCCATTTGGGTCCTCGCATTGAAGACCAAACCACGATGCTGCGCACCATTGGCTCACCTTCATTGGATGACCTGATTGAACAGACCGTACCGGGAGCCATTCGCCTGCGTGAGCCGATGGATGTGAGCACTGCCTTGACAGAAAGTGAATACCTCGAGCACATTGATGGCTTGGCAGCACAAAACGCAGTCTTTCGGAATTACATCGGCATGGGTTACTACCCTACAGAGGTTCCAAGCGTGATCCGCCGCAACGTCTTGGAAAATCCAGGATGGTACACGGCCTACACACCATACCAAGCGGAGATTGCCCAGGGTCGTCTCGAAGCGTTGCTCAATTTCCAGACCCTGGTGTTGGACCTCACAGGGATGGAGGTGGCCAACGCGTCTCTCCTGGACGAAGGCACAAGTGCGGCTGAAGCCATGGCCATGCTGTTTGCGGCAAGGTCAAGGACCCAAGTGAAAGAGGGTCGAACTAGGTTTTTGGTGGACCAAGAGGTGTTCCCCCAAACCATGAGTGTATTGCGCACCCGAGCAACACATCTCGACATTGACATGGTGGTGTTGTCACGCCAGGACATGGCGGCGGGATTGGAGGGCGGTGGGGTTTACGGATGTTTGGTCCAATACCCTGACGCCAATGGCGAGGCGGAGGAGATGACGGATTTGATGGCTACCATGGCGGAGCACGATGTGCGTTCGGTGTTTGCCTCGGATTTGATGGCTCTCTTGCTCATGAAAAGCCCGGGCTTGATGGGCGCAGATGTTGTGGTAGGAAGCACCCAGCGATTTGGCGTGCCGATGGGCTACGGAGGCCCCCATGCTGCATTCTTCGCCGCCAAGGAGTCTTTCAAGCGACATTTCCCTGGACGCATCATCGGCGTGTCTGTGGACCGCCTGGGCAATCAGGCCTTTCGGATGGCCCTCCAAACGAGGGAACAACACATTCGCAGAGATAAGGCTACGTCCAACATATGCACCGCCCAGAGTTTGTTGGCGGTGATGGCCTCCATGTATGCGGTGTACCATGGCCCCTCGGGACTGCGCGACATTGCAGAAAGGATCCACACGACCACCCGATCATTGGCCACAGCCCTTGGCGCAAATGCCCAGCTGACCATTGTGCACGGCTGCTATTTCGACACCCTCAAAATCCATGTGCAAGGAGGCGGAGATGCCATGCGTGCCCTGCGGGCACGTGCCGAATCGAAGCGCGTCAACCTGCGCTACTTCAAAGACGGAGAGCACATCGGGGTCTCTTTGAACGAGCGCACCAACAAAAAGGACTTCACCACTCTCTGTTCCGTGTTGGGCGTTGAACCCATACAAGGAGTGGACTTTGACAGCACCTTCTTTGGTCCTCTTGCCCGCGAAGTGGACTACCTCCACCATCCCGTGTTCAACCGTTACCGTTCTGAAACGGAAATGATGCGGTACATCAAGACCCTTGAAAACCGAGACCTCAGCTTGACGCATGCCATGATTCCACTTGGATCGTGCACCATGAAGCTCAATGCAGCGACGGAGTTGATTCCCATCACTTGGGCGGCCTTCGCAGAGCTGCATCCTTTTTGCCCTGCGGACCAAGCCCGCGGGACGCGCGCGATGCTCATGGAGTTGGAGAAAGACCTTTCCGAAATCACAGGCTTTGCAGGAGTTTCATTGCAGCCCAACAGCGGAGCGCAGGGCGAGTTTGCGGGATTGATGGTCATCCGTGCTTACCACGCCTCGCGAGGAGAAAGCCACAGGAACATTTGCCTGATTCCCAACAGTGCACACGGCACCAACCCTGCGAGCGCAGTAATGGCAGGCATGAAAGTCGTGGTGGTCGGATGCGACAAACACGGCAACATCGACGCGGATGATTTGCGTGCCAAGGCGGAAAAGCACTCGAAGGAGTTGGGTGCACTGATGATCACCTATCCTTCCACCCATGGGGTGTTTGAATCTTCCGTTTTGGAAGTAACGGAAATGGTCCATGCGCATGGTGGCCAGGTGTACATGGACGGCGCGAACATGAACGCCCAAGTGGGTTTGACAAGCCCCGGCATGATCGGGGCAGACGTATGCCATTTGAATTTGCACAAGACATTCGCCATTCCGCATGGGGGTGGCGGCCCGGGTGTTGGCCCCATCGGCGTCGCCGAACACCTCGTGCCCTTCTTGCCCGGTCACGACGTTGTCCCAGTGGGTGACGACAGATCCATTGATGCCGTCAGTGCAGCTCCTTTTGGCAGTGCTTTGATTGCTCAAATCCCCTACGCTTACATCAAAATGCTCGGACAGTCGGGCTTGACAGAGAGCACCAAGGTGGCCATTCTCAACGCGAATTACCTGAAAGCAAGACTTGAAGGTGCCTACGATGTGCTGTACCAGGCCAAAAATGGCACGGTGGCCCACGAGATGATTTTGGATTGTCGGCCGTTCAAGGCCGTTGGGGTGGAAGTCATGGACATCGCCAAGCGATTGATTGACTATGGATTCCATGCCCCGACGGTGTCTTGGCCGGTTCCCGGAACCTTGATGATCGAGCCAACAGAGAGCGAGAGCCTTGAGGAGTTGGACCGCTTCACGGAAGCAATGCTGGGCATCCGGGAAGAAATTGCCATGTTGGAGCGCGGCGAAGTGCACCCTGAAGACAATGTGTTGAAAATGGCCCCCCATACCGTGGAAGAGGCCACATCCACTGAGTGGACCCATCCGTACAGCAGGGAAAAGGCGGTCTATCCAATGCATGATATGAAGGCGAGAAAGTTCTGGAGTTCTGTTGCACGTGTGGACAATGCACATGGCGACAGAAACCTCGTTTGTTCTTGCCCTCCGCTTTCTTCCTTTGAAGAAGTTCTTGCAAAAGTCTGAGGAAGGACATCCACGGCCTCCTGTTCGCAACCCTTTGGCGAAAAAATGCGATTTAATTACGATGGACCTATTTTCGCCCTGACTTTCATGCTTACGATTCCAAAACCTACCTACATGAAGCAATTTTACATTTTGGCCCTTGGAGGCCTCTTGAGCCTTGGAGCCCAAGCTCAGTACAACATGCCTGCAGCGGCCAAAGGCGACACGTCACCTCGTGCGAAGGTGACCGCAGTGACTTCCAACGTGGAGCGCGAAACCATATGGATCAACGATGTCAGCGTTTGCGACGACTGGACCTATGGCAATGGAGCAACTGAAACAGGATCGCCATGGTTCGACATCGACATCAACTTTGAGTGCACCACGGAAGGCCCTTCTGGACCCTACAACGGATGGGCAGGAGGAAACGCTGTCGGGACGCCACAGCCTCCATTGAACAGCAGCACGTCAGACAATGGATTTTTGATGGTGGATTCGGATTTGTTTGGGGCAGACGCGAACTACGATGCGAATTGGATCGAGAATTGCTGGGTTCAAACGGCCGACGCGATTGATTGTGCCAACTACCCTTACGTGAGCATCTCCTTCCAAACGCGCTACCGCTGTTGGGACAATGGGGCATCTGACGGAAGCGAAAAGTGCTTTGTGGAAGTGAGCCGTGATGGAACATCTTGGCCAGAATTGACAAGTGCGTATACCACTGAATGGTCCAACGAGGGCATGGTGGACTATGATGGTGAAATGGTGCAGTGCCGCTATGAGGTCTTCCCTGACTCCGAAACGGGGTATGGTTCAGACAATCCGGCTTTGCTCGAGTTTGACATCACCGAAGCCGCTGGTGGCCAAGAGGCTGTGTGGGTTCGTTTTCGGTGGGTTGGAACTTGGGGTTATTCCTGGGAAATCGACGACATCGAAGTCTATGAGACACCTGAAAATGACACCCGCATCGACAACTACGTGAGCTACACGAACTTTGAACAAGGCGGCAACTACGAGTACGGTGCTTGGGCAGTCAGCCAATTGCCAGACACGTTGTTCGCAGGAGCGAAAGTCTACAACGTAGGCTACGCCAACCAAACCAATGTGGTGATCGACTTGGACGTGAACGGCGAGAGCGTCGTGTCCAATGTGATCGACACTTTGGGCTATGCAGCCAACGATACGTTGGTCGCGGCTTACACTGTCACAGGTTTGGGCCCAGTATCTCTTGACTACACCTTGTCTGCGGACGATGAAGATGAGAACCCGGGCAACAACACGGCATCTCAGTCTTTTGAGGTGACGGACCTCCAGTGGGGCCGGGACAACGGCGAAATCAGCGCAGCTTACCCCGCAGGTGACCCTACAGCGGGTGACATTGCAGGGACTACGGATTACATCGCAATGCCACTTTACTTCGTGGAAAACGACGTGACCATTTACGGTGTGGATGTGGCGATCATGGAGGGCACAGAGCCCAACATTCCCGTCCGTGGCTTTTTGGTGGACATCAACGACGATTTGGCCTTGACGGAGCAATACGGTGGAGAGCTGGTCAGCTCACCTGAAATTGATCTCGTGGAAGGCAACACCAACGACGGCACAGGTGAAATCATTTGGTACACCTTCGTGTTCGACGAACCTTACGAAGCCACTGCAGGAGAGAATCTTGGCGCTGCATTTGAGCACTACGGTGGAGGCAACGTCCAAATTGGAGAGGCCCAGTTCACCTACGACCAAACGGCGTTTGTGTATGGACCATTTGGTTCTGGCCAAGCGTACGACTGGTACTACAGCAACGAGGTGCCCATGGTGCGTTTGAATTTGGATGCCGACGCTGTGACAGCGGTCAGCGAAGCTCAAATCACAGGCACAGAAGGCTTCGACCTTTTCCCAGCTTTCCCGAACCCTACCACCGACGCGACACGCTTCCGTTTCCAATTGGAGCGGTCTGCAGAGGTGACGTTCGAATTGCGCGACATCGCTGGAAAGTTGGTGGAGCGTCGTGACTTGGGCACCCAGCCCGCAGGCATGGGCAACATGGTCCTTGAAACTTCAGCGTTTGGCGCCGGGTCCTACACAGCCACATTTGTGGTGGACGGGGCCCGTACCACCCAAAAGCTGATGGTCAAGTAAGACCGCTGAAACCTTCCTTCAAATCGAAGGAATGAGAAAGGGGAAGCACGTGCTTCCCCTTTTTTTTTGCTTTGGCGCTCGGAAACTGTGGTTGTTTTGGTCTTCAATTGTAATTTCCGCGTCCAACTAAAACACCTGATATATGAAACACCTTCTACTCTTCACTGGTTTGACATGCTGTTTGACAGCCGTTGTGGCCCAGCGTCCGGCCGATTCCAACATTGCGCATTCGCCCACAGCCGTTGACCGTTCCGAAGCCCAATCGTCCCTCGATCAAGGGGTCGAAGCGATGTTGACGCAACGAGGCGGAGGCACCATTTTGTTTCAAGAGACGTTCGCCAATGGCTTCGATGGGAGCAACGGAAACGGTGCTTGGAGCGTCGATCAAAACACGGAAACCGACATTTGGGTGTGGGTGGCTCCGGGCAACACGGGCTACTACGCCGACGGCGCCGCAACGGGTGTCGCGCACCCTGCAGGGTATTACAGTACCACCATTGATGCTTTGGAGTCGACCACGGCCTCTGATGGCTGGATGATTTTTGACAACGATTACTTCCAAGGTGGCCAAATCAACGCAGACAACCCTGCCGTGGACACGGAGGGCTCTTTGACCAGCCCGGTGATGGACTTCTCGTCGAATGCTTCCATCATTGTGAACTGGGAGTCTTACTTCCGCTACTGCTGCTTCCCTTTCTCTCCCATTTTCTTGGAGGTGGGCACCATCGAGGAAGGCGTTACGTCGTGGACCTCATTCGACGGCCACGGCAGCTTCATCGAGTCGGCCAACTCTGCATCGGCCAACCCGCTTCCTGTGGGGGTGGATGTAAGCTGCGTTGCAGCCAACCAAGACTCAGTACAACTTCGGTTTGCCTACCGCCAAGCCCCGGAACAAGGAACGGGCTACAGCCACTACTTCTGGGGCATCGACGATGTGACGGTGTCCTCCAACGACGTGTCCAACGACATTGAGATCACCCAAATTGTGAATGGTGATGTGTTCAACGTATTCGAATACCGCGTGACCCCGCTCGAGCAAGCCATTGTTCCTGGTGAAGGTGGATTGCTGGCAGGTGTGATGTACCGAAACGTCGGAACTGCTGACCAATACGGTGTGGAGGTGAAGGTGGAGGTCCTTGACCCCGCGGGCAACCCTGTCAGCACCACGACCACAGTTCTGGACACAGTCTACACCTTTGCCAACGCTCCAACTTGTCCGGCAAATTCCCAGGACACGTTGTACGTTACGACCGATTGGGAGCCCGATGCCATTGGCACTTATGGTTTGCGCATCACCATGCTGGCCGACTCTTCGGATGCCACCCTCGACAACAATGTCGCTACGAAGGACATCCTCTATACCGATGACATCTATGGCCACGACGACGAGGGCGCATTGGACGGTCAATTGGGTGCCCGTGAAAGCGAGGAAATTGATGGCTATTATGACCCCACCGGATACGGCTCTTTCTACCATTGCCCCAACCCTGGCACCATGGCTTACGGCTTGGCCATCAAGTTTGGTGCAGGATGTGGATTGGACATCGATGGAAACCCAGATGAACTCGAGTTTGAAACCCGTTTGTACGAGTATGACAATACGGTAGGTGTGACAGGAAGTCCATTCGATGCCAATTACTGGATCTACGACCAAGACTGGAGCAACGCCGATGGAAGCGACGACGTGGAGGTGTACCTCTCGTTTGAGGACCCCATTGAAATGGCTGCGGACGCCTTCTACTTTGCAGGCGTCATGAACGAATACGAGTCCCCAACGGCATTGACCGTTTGGGCGGAACTCAACAGCGACACCGACAACAGCACAGGCAATTTCAGCCAGACGGGCGCGGGGGATTTTGTGTGGTTCACAAGCCAGACTTCCACGCCTGCCGTTCGCTTGATCACAAGCGAGCGCGAGGCAGTGGACTTGCTCGAGGCATCTCAAGGCATCCGCTTGGACCAAAACATCCCCAACCCCGCCGCGGGAACGACAACCATTCGCTTCGAGCTCGGCCAGAGCCGCGACGTGATGTTGGAGGTCCGTGACGGCATGGGCCGCTTGGTCTCGTCCAAGGACATGGGCACGTTGGGTGCAGGCTTGCACAACATGGAGTTGAACCTCGACGGTTGGGCTTCAGGATTGTACACTTACACCCTCTCAGCTGATGGCCTTCGCACGACGAAGAAGATGACCATCAAGTAAGGGTTCGAAACTTTGATGTCGACAAGGCACTGCCCCCTGGGCGGTGCCTTGTTATTTTCGGGCCATGGGATGGAAAGCTTTTTTGAGCCAACCGATGGCACGTCTTTCATTGCGGCGCCTGCACAGACGTGTGTCTGATCCCGTGGCCGCCCAAAGAGAGGTGTTGGAAGAGCTCTTGAAGAAAGGGCAGGCAACGGCCTTTGGACGGGCCCATGGTTTGCGGCCAGGGATGAGCGTCCAGGCGTTTCAAGAGGCCGTGCCGGTCAGGTCTTACGAAGGGCTCCGGGCATTCGTCGACCGGGCTGTGGCTGGAGAGGCGGATGTACTTTGGCCTGGCAAACCCTTGTACTTCTGCAAGACCAGTGGCACGACATCAGGGGCCAAGTACATTCCCCTGACGCAGGACAGCATGCCCAACCACATTGGCAGCGCGCGCAATGCCTTGCTGGGACACATCGCGGGGACCGGAGATGCTTCTTTTGTCGACGGCAAAATGATCTTCTTGCAAGGCAGCCCTGAACTCGGGTCCACACCAGGAGGGGTGCCTTTGGGCCGGCTCAGTGGCATTGTGGCGCACCATGTCCCGAGCTATTTGCAACGCAACCGCTTGCCTTCTTGGAAGGCCAATTGCATCGAGGATTGGGAAGACAAGGTTCAGGCCATTGTGGAGGAGACTTGCAAAGAAGACTTGAGGCTGGTGAGCGGCATCCCCTCGTGGGTGCAGATGTACTTTGAACGTCTTCTTGCGCACACGGGCAAATCCACCGTGCAGGAGGTGTTCCCCAACCTTTCCCTCTTCGTCCACGGCGGCGTGGCGTATGGCCCTTATGCGGAGCGGTTCAAACAACTGCTGGGGTTTGAGATTCCACGGGTGGAATTGTACCCCGCCTCGGAGGGGTTCCTCGCGTTCCAGGAGGCACCGAATGTGAAAGGCATGTTGCTGAATGTGCGCGATGGCATTTTCTTTGAGTTCATTCCTGCAGGTCAGTATTTTGAGGAGAATGCGCGAAGATTGACCATTGCAGAGGTGGAGTGTGGGGTGCAGTATGCCGTGGTGCTTAGTTCCAATGCCGGGTTGTGGGGCTACGACATAGGAGACACTGTCAAATTCGTTTCTCTTGACCCACCTCGCATTCTTGTGACAGGGAGGATCAAACATTTCACCTCGGCCTTTGGAGAACACGTCATTGCCGAGGAAGTGGAGGGAGCGGCGCAGGTGGCCATGGCCCAATGTGGCGGGGTGATTTCAGAGTTTCACGTGGCGCCCCAGGTGGCGCCTTCAGAGGGACTTCCCTACCACGAATGGTTGGTGGCTTTTGAGGATTTGCCGGAGGATTTGGATCGATTTGTTGGGGCTTTGGACCGGGCTCTGCAAGGGGCCAATCCTTATTACAAGGACCTGATCCAAGGGGCGGTGTTGCGCCCTGCCCAATTGACGTGCGTGCCTGCAGATCGGTTCAATGAAGCGATGCGACAACGAGGGAAATTGGGCGGACAGAACAAGATGCCCCGGTTGGCCAACGACAGAGGCTTGGCCGATTTGATTTTGACAACTGAAGAGCAAGCATGACATGAAAATTTTGGCGATCACAGGAGGAAGCGGCTCGGGAAAGAGCACCGTACTGAATGGTCTGAAGGACCACTTCGGCGGGCGGATGTCCATGCTGTCGCTCGACGATTATTACCGTCCCAAAGCCGAGCTCCCCGTGGACGAGAACGGGGAAACGAATTTTGATGTGCTTCAGGCCATTGATGACCAAAAACTGCATGCCGACATCCTGAAATTGTCCTCGGGGTCCTCAGTTTCCTTCGATTCATACACCTACAACAAGAGCCTCATGAAGTCCCAGGTTGTCTTGGTGGAGCCCAGAGAATGGTTGGTGGTGGAAGGGCTGTTTGCGCTGAGCTACCCCAACATCGTGGCATGCACGGATGTCAAAGCTTTCATTCATGCTTCTCCAGACATCCGGTTGGCCCGCAGAAAGCACCGCGACATGACCATCAGGGGATACACTCCTGAGGAAGTGGATTACCAGTGGCAGCATCACGTGCGTCCCGCCGACAAGGCGCACATCGAGCCCCACAAAGAGACGTGTCACGTGGTGATTGAAAACGACGACGATTGGCGCCCGGGATTGGGGCGCTTGATTGAACACATGGAGGCGTTCGACGCTTCTTCTCCCAAACCACAAACATGAAAAAGGCATTCACCCTCCCCAATTGCAAAACGTGCCAGCGGATTTTTGGGGACCTCCAACCGGAGCAACAGGGCTGCGAAGTCGTCGACATCAAAGCGGAGGGCATTGCCGCAGCCGACCTCGATGCCATGAAGGCCCACGCGGGTTCCTATGAATCTTTGTTCAGCCGTCGTGCCATGAAGTTTCGCAGCATGGGGTTGGCTGACAAGTCCTTGGCTGAATCCGATTACCGCGCCTTGATTTTGGAAGAATACACCTTCCTCAAGCGCCCCGTCTTCCTCACGGACAAAGGGGTCACGGCGGGGTCCAGCAAGGCGGAGGTGTCACGCGCCCGGGACCTGATCTCTTGAGTTCTTCCTCCCCATCCCGTGGTCCTTGGCAAGCGCATTTGGCACTCTGGGGGGTGGGTTTGATTTATGCCTACAACTATCTCGTTGCCAAGGGCCTGATGCCTGAAAAGGTGGGCCCCTCTGGCTTCATTGCATTGCGGGTGGTAGGGGCGACACCCTTGTTTTGGGTTTTGTACGCCTTGCGCTGGGAAAGGGTAGACCGCTCCGATTTGGGTCGTTTGTGGCTCTGCGGGCTGACAGGTGTGACCATCAACCAACTTTTCTTCTTCAATGGCTTGGCAGCAACAAGTCCGGTACACGCCTCTATCATCATGACCATCAACCCCGTTTTGGTGCTTTTGATCAGTGCGGCATTGCTGGGCACGGCCATCACCACACGGAAGGTCTTGGGCATTGCACTGGGGGCGATGGGGGCCCTGACCTTGCTGACCCAAGGCGGAGGCTCCGACCTTTCGACGCATGCTTCGTGGCAGGGAGATTTGATGGTGCTTTTGAATGCGGCAAGCTATGGGGTGTACCTCGTGGTGGTCAAACCCCTCATGCAGAAGTACCGCCCCATCACGGTCATTTCTTGGGTATTTTTGTTTGGGGGACTCATGGCGTTGCCTGTGGGGGCTCCCCAAGCCATGGCCATTGACTGGTCGTCGTTTGGCCCACAGGACTGGTTGTCTGTGGGATTTGTGCTGCTCTTCACCACGTTTTTGGTCTACCTCTTGAACATCTATGCCCTTGGCAAGGTGCAGCCGACGGTGGTCAGCATCTACATCTACCTGCAGCCACTGTTGGTGGGAAGCATGGTTTGGCTTGCCGCGCAATGGGGTGGAGCGGACTACATGGCCGACATGGGATGGCTGCAATTGGTGTGTGCCCTGGTGATTGCATCCGGGGTGTGGTTGGTCAGTGTTCCAGGAAAGGCCTGAGGGTTTTTCAAGTGCGGGATGGCCTTGTGGTTTGAAGTGCCTCAGCATCGATGTAACTTGGTGCCATGGCGATCATGAAACCTTTCAATTTGACAGCTTGGATCGAAGAGAACCGCGATCTACTGAAGCCTCCCGTGGGCAACAAAAACCTCTATGTCGAGAGTGGCGATTACATCGTGATGATCGTTGCAGGGCCCAACGCTCGAAAGGACTACCACTACAATGAAACCGAAGAGTTGTTTTATCAGCTCGAGGGCCACATCAACGTCCGTATCCAAGAAGATGGCCAGGCGGTGGACATGAAACTTGGCCCGGGTGACATGTACTTGCACCCCGCTGGCGTACCCCACAGCCCTGCGCGCGAGGCTGGTTCGCTTGGTCTCGTGATCGAACGCAAGCGCAAGGGCACTCCGATGAAGGACGGTCTGATGTGGTTTTGTGACAAGTGCAATCACAAGCTGCACGACACCTACTTTGAGCTAGAAAACATCGAGAAGGACTTCTTGCCACGATTTCGCGAATTCTATGGCAGCGAAGAATTGCGCACGTGCGATTGTTGTGGCCACGTGATGGAGGTTGACCCGCGATTTGTGGACTGACAACCA
>TARA_B110000003_G_scaffold48806_2_pt1 | contig 19857 bp, 13 predicted proteins | sample TARA_B110000003 | Tara Oceans TARA_B110000003 (sample SAMEA4396424) | marine metagenome | biome: Westerlies Biome; feature: [SRF] surface water layer (ENVO:00010504); material: water (ENVO:00002006), including particulate matter (ENVO:01000060) such as... | depth 5 m
ATTTGAAGTATCTACACAAGATATTTTTTTTATTACGATACCTTCATTCGGTATTTCAAAGTTTTTAGCAGTTAATAGATTCGGATAAACTAAGCTAACTAAGAAAAATACTTTAATTAGTTTTTGCATAAAAATAGAATTGGTCTTGAATTGATAAGTTATTTATTCAGATGGCTCAGTTACAGTCAGAATTGACGTCACAGGGTCAGCTCCCATTTTAACTGCATAACCAGTGCTACCATCGGTCCCTAGGTCGACACTCACTGAATTAGTTAATTTAAACTCTAGACTAAATTGTGATGCTGGGGTAACTTTTACTGGATTTGTCCATTCAACCACCCAAAGCATTTTAGTAGCATCTGTACAAGCAGTTGCTGCGGTTTCATCGGTTTTTAAAAGTCTTGCTTCTGCCGTTCCATTTGACATAGTTCGTCCTTCCCCAGTATTCCAGTATCCATCAAAGCTGGAACACGCATTACTAAAAACATTAATCACTTCATAACTAAAGCCAGGGTCAGCATCACTTGCTGATCCACATTCAAGCACATTGGTTGAAGGAGGGCTATTTGTGGCCTGTGTATCATGAGTGTCTGTTGTATTATTCACAGCCTCATTTGTATACGCGGTCACCTTATCCGCAATAGACCAGCAAGTTGTCCCTGAACTAGTGAGACCCCGAAGTGCTTCAGAAAATGTTTCTGTATGCCTAATACCAAATCTGTTGGACATAACACCAACCATATGAGTATAAGTTCCTGGTGGAATATCAAAATCCCCAGTTGGAAGCGCTCCCTCGTTTGGCATTTTTATGACGTGATCAATACCGTTTGCATTTTCTAAAAAGAAGGAGCACGAAGAAAAATCAGGGGCTATAGGGTCTGCTGTACAAATTCCCATTTTAAAGAATTTTATTAAATATGAATCTGGTATTTCAGAGCATTGGTCTGTCAATCCTTGAGAATCAGTTACCATTCTTGAGCTGTTATCTGCATCAACAATAATTGCCCCTGCAGCATTTCTTAAACAAGCCCCCTGAGCAGGACTCGCCATCAAAATCATAAGGAACAATAATATAAAAATTGATGTAATTCTAAGTATCATAAAGTTTAAAATCCTTTAACTGTTACTGTCGAGTTTTTCTTTTGTTTATAAATTTTATTTTCTCGTCTTACTTTTTTAAGGCGTTGATCTTTCATACTTGCCATTTTGTAAGCATAGCTTGTAAATAATGGCGCTTTCTCTTTCTTCAGTGCTTGAATAACATCATATTCAAGTTTTATAAAATTATCACTTGATTCATCAGATGAATATTGCCTGTGACCAGCCTCAATTGCGAAGCCTGGAATGACTGGTACTTCAGCTCTAAATGAGAGATCGTTACCTATTGAATCTTTTACTCCAGGAGTTTCACTATGCCATTTAAATGCTCTCGCATAAAATGTTGCCCAGTTCATATAAGGTAAAGGGATACCAATTTCCAAATCAATACCACCTAAAGCATGCTCTTTTAAATCATTAGCCCCAGCTTGCCAACCTGTAGTTGCCCAATATCTATTAGCATTTATTTCACCAACAGTGGTTCTTGCTTCTAGTCCTAAACTTGCTCTTCCATGACGATAAGGAAATTCTTGGTCATAAAAAGTATTAACGCCAAGCAGTAATTTCTCATCAGCCATTAAGCGCCTATATCCTAAACCTAGATTAAGGGTAGCTCGTCCTGCATTAACGAACGCACTTGCTTGTGTGAACCATGTATTTTTTATATCATCAGGGTCTGAGAGTCCTTTTAACACAAGAATACTAGCACTTGATAGGTCATCAGGGGAGTCAACACTTAATTCGAATACATCAAAATATTTTTCTAGATAAGACGTGGCAATGCCAACAGCTTCATTTTTGACGGCATTTTTCACTTTATCTGCATCAGCTGAAATTACTTGCGTTGCAAAAAAAATTAAGAATAGAAGAAAATATTTTTTTATATTTTTATAAATAAGAGTCTCCTGTTTACTAATGCCTCCTAGTATTATACGCTTCAAAATAAATAAACTGTGGATTTGTGAATAAATCAATTTTAATCTGTTGTATAAATACAACAGATTAAAATTGATTTAATATCAAAAAATTATCTATTCTGTTTGAAAATTATCAAGCATTAATTTTCGTGAAGTTGGCGACTCCAAGCTGACTCTCCCAATCAGTCCATTTCGATAATCATTAATAAAAGTAACAGCAGCTTTTAAAAGGTTTGCTTTTCCTCCTTTGATAATAAAATTTCTAGTTTTAGCTATATCTTCTAGAAATTTTTCATCACTTGGAAGAGGGATCTTGAAGCCATAATAAGCTATCAATAATTCTGGGTATCTCTCGCTTAATATCTCACTTAAGATTATTGCAGTCTCAATTTCGTCGTAAGCATTTATTCCGATTGAATGTGAAGCAGCTAAAAAAATACCATCTAATTCATTTGTAATTTTTGGCCACATCATTCCCGGGGTATCTGTCATTATTATGCGATTATTTATTTCAATTCTCTGTTGCATTTTAGTAACTGCTGGAACATTACCAACTTTTGCAATCTTTTTATTCTTTAGGGCATTAATAATGGTGGATTTTCCTACGTTTGGCACTCCCATAATTAAAATTCTCAAGGGCTTAACAGAAGTTCCTCTATTAGGAGCTAATTTCTCACAATTTAGTATTACTTCTTTTATATCCTTAGTTTGTTTTGCAGACAAACTAATTGCATTTGTTTTTGGCTGGGAGTTAAAATATTTTATCCATTGTTCAGTAATTTTTGGATCTGCTAGATCAGCTTTATTAAGAACTTTTAAGTGGGGTCTTTGACGCTCTGATCGAATTGATGCAATCAATGGATTAGTAGAGCTTCCAGGAATTCGAGCATCTAAGACTTCAACAATTAGATCATGAAACTCCATAGCTTCTTCAGCCTTTTTCTTAGCTGCAGTCATATGTCCGGGATACCACTGAATACTCATTGAATCATCCTAGTAAAAATTTATATTAAATACTATGTAATTATGACCTATTAAAGATTAAGGTAAACTATTGGGATGCAAAAGCTAGAAGATATAAAACCTCAGCAATCAATTGAATTATTAAAATTACTTCACATTCTGACTCGAGATGGAAAAATTAATCAAGATTCTCGAAGGAAGTTAAAACAAGTTTATCATTTATATAATTTTATTGAACCGATTTTAGAGATAATTAAAGAAGAAAATGAAAAATTTTTAATTGTTGATCATGGTTGTGGGAAGTCTTATTTAGGCTTTATTTTGTATGATCTTTTTATTAAAAATACACTAGGATTTGTTACTGGTATTGAATCAAAAAAGGATTTAATTGATAATACAAAAAATTTAGCTCGTGAATTAAAGTTTGATCGTATGTCTTTTATTAACTCAGATATAGCAGATTCAACAGAACTAATCTTTGATAATGTAGATATGGTAACAGCACTTCATGCGTGTGATACAGCAACTGATGATGCTATTCGTTTTGGGTTAGAAAGAAAAGCTAAGTACATGTTACTTGTCCCTTGCTGCCAAGCAGAAGTTGCTAAGCATTTAAGAAGTAATAAAGCCCAATCTTTAAAAAAGCCATTAGGAGAACTTTGGAGGCATGGAATTCATACGGTAGAGATGGGTAGCCATCTAACTAATGTTTTACGATGCTTATTATTAGAATCTCAAGGTTATAAAGTTACTGTGACTGAATTAGTTGGTTGGGAGCACTCAATGAAGAATGAATTGATAATTGCAGAATATATTGGCTCTAAAAAAGGTAATGCAATTGAAAGAATTAATAATATATTAGAACAGTTTAATTTAATGGGCTTAAAGCCAAGATTTAATTTCAATTAAAAGATCTCAGCCTAATTATGAAATATTATTTTAATAACACTCAGATTTAATTTAAATTTGACTCCTGAATGCAAAATAAAATTATAAAAAAAATAAATTTTCCAGATGGACTTCCAGTAAGTCAGCGAATTGAAGATATAAAAAAAGCCATAACTAATAACCCAATTGTTATAATTTGCGGAGAAACAGGTTCTGGAAAGACTACACAACTGCCAAAAATTTGTTTATCTCTTGGTCGAGGGGTAGAAAAAATTATTGGACATACTCAACCTAGAAGAATAGCAGCCCGATCTGTTGCAACTAGGATTTCTGAAGAGTTACAAAGTAATGTCGGAGATTTAGTTGGTTATAAAGTAAGATTTACAGATAAGGTATCTAAGCTTTCTGCAATCAAGGTAATGACTGATGGTATTTTGTTAGCTGAAACACAAAATGACCCTTTATTAAAAAAATACGATACTTTAATTATTGATGAGGCTCATGAAAGAAGTCTAAATATTGATTTTTTACTTGGATATATAAAAAATATAATATCAAAGCGTCCAGATTTAAAAGTCATTATTACAAGTGCAACGATAGATGTAGATAAGTTTTCAGTGCATTTTAATGATGCACCAATAATACAAGTTTCTGGAAGAACATTTCCTGTTGAGATCATTTATAAGCCCTTAAGAAAAAAAATTAATGAAGATTTAGAAGATATTGAAGATGCAGTTTTGTCTGCGATTCATGATTTAGAAAATAAAAAAGGGGATATTTTAATTTTTTTACCTGGAGAAAGGGATATTCATGATGCCAAAAGATTTTTATCTGATCAATTAAAAAATCATTTTGAAATCCTTCCATTATATTCAAGGCTTGCTATTAAGGAGCAACAAAAAATTTTTAAAGCTAGCGGGCTTAGACGAATTATTTTAACTACTAATATTGCAGAAACTTCATTGACTGTGCCGGGTATAAAGTTTGTCATCGATACCGGACTTGCAAGAATTGTTCGTTACAGCCCAAGATTAAAAATAGAGCAATTATTAATTGAAAAGATTTCGCAAGCTTCAGCAAATCAACGAGCAGGGAGATGCGGACGAGTTGCTCCAGGAATATGTATTAGACTATATGAGGAAGATGACTTTCAGAACCGCTCCGAATTTACAGACCCTGAGATAATGCGAACATCCTTAGCTTCTGTAATACTTAAAATGTCATCCTTAAATTTAGGAGCTGTAGATCAATTTCCCTTTTTACAGCCTCCTGTTTATAAATTTATTCAAGATGGATACCAATTATTAAATGAATTAGGTGCTGTTGATAATAAAAATAAAATTTTACCCTTAGGTATTCAGCTTGCTCAAATGCCTCTTGATCCCTCATTAGGTAGAATTTTAATAGAATCAAAGAAACAAAACTGTGTGAGAGAAATATTAATTATTATAAGTGCTTTAAGTATTTCTGATCCCAAGGAGCGTCCATTTGATAAAGCTGAAAAGGCTGATCAAGCCCATTTACTATTCCATGATCCTGAATCGGGCTTTCTAAGTTTCTTAAAGTTATGGGTTCTTCTTAAAAAAGAAGCCAAAGACAAAAAAAGTAAATCACTTAGAATTTTTTGTGCAAAATATTTTTTATCTTTTAACAGAATGAGAGAATGGCAAGAGCTTTATAAACAACTTGAACAAATGATAAAAGAGTTAAATTATAAAGTTAGTAATCAAGATGCAACTTATCAACAAATTCATTTCTCACTTTTGTCAGGATTGCTTGGCAATATAGGCTTCAAAGATTCAGATGGCTATGAGTACCTTGGAGCTCATGGTATAAAGTTTTTAATTGGCCCTAAACTTTTTCGTAATAAAAACTATAAGTGGATCACAGCTGCTGAAATTATTGATACAGGAAAGTTGTATGCACAATGTATTGCAAAAATTGATATTAGATGGGTTGAAAAATTATCTCTACATTTAACTGATTTACAATATAGTAATCCAAGGTGGAACAAAAAGTTAAGCCGAGTAGACGCTACTCAAAAGACATTGCTTTATGGGTTAATTATTAATCCAGGGAAGATTGTACATTATGGCTCAATTAATCTTGAAGAATCTAGACAAATATTTATTATGCATGGCCTAGTAGAGATGGAGTATGAAACTGATGCACCATTTTGGAAACATAATTTAGATTTAATTGATCAGATTGAAAAATTAGAACATAAGTCTCGACGTCAGGATATTTTAATTAATAAAGATGTTCTTTATCAATTCTATGAAAATAAATTAAGTTCAGAAATTATGAATGGTGCAGGCTTTGAATTTTGGAGAAAAGGTGTTGAACAAAAAGATCCTAAATATTTATTTTTAACCAAAGAATATTTAATGCAAAAAAATGCTGATCAAATAAATAATATTCAATATCCTGACACACTTAAAGTTAACAATATACCCGTTAAACTTAAATATCATTTTGAACCAAACCATCCAAATGATGGGCTAACTGTTGCGTTTTCATATTCTGCATTAAGTCAAATGAAAAAGGAGTCACTTGATTGGCTTGTACCTGGAATGATTCGAGAGAAAGTTTCAACTCTAATTAAAGCTTTACCTAAGCCAATACGAACTCAATTAGGGCCAGTGCAAAAGGTGGTAACAGAATTTTTATCAGAAGCAGATTATGAAGTTAAATTTAATGATGCTTTAACAAAATTTATTAGGAATAAAACAAAGACATCTTTTCGGGTCGAAGATGAATTAATTAATACCTTACCTAAACATTTGAAAATTAATTATGAAATTATTGATGAAAAAGGATATGAAATAGACTCTTCAAGAGATTTATTAAGTCTTCAGCAAGCTAATAAAGAAAGGATTTCCGAAGTAATAGAAGAAGTTGCTTTTAGTATTGAAAAAGATAATTTAACTTATTGGCCAAATTTTGAAATTCCAGAGACTGTCGAAGAGGTATGGCATGAAGAAATTGTAAAGGGTTTTCCAGCGCTAATTAGTAATAAAAACTCTGTAAATTTAAGAGTACTTGATAACGAGGATGATGCATTAAATTATCATTATGATGGAGTAAAAACTTTAATTCAGTTACAAATGAAAGATCGAGTAAAGAGCTTAAAAAATTCTCCACCACATTTTAATTCTTTTGCACTTTTGCTTAAAACTCATATTGAGCCTGATAAATTAAAACAAAATCTTTTTGATGTTGTTTTAGATGAATCAATGACGTGGGGGGAAAAAATTCCAAGATCACAAGAATCATTTGATGAGTTAGTTAGCTTTACAAAAAATAAAATTGGAATAGTTATAGAAGACTATTCTAATACTATGATTGAAGTTGCTAATTCATACCAGGAATTAGTAATTTTACTTAATAGAATAAATTTTTTACCAAAAATATTCTTAGATGATGTAAAAGAACAATTAGAAATTTTACTCCCACCTTATGAGGAACCTTTGTTTTTATATGAGCAATTTAAAAACTACCCAAGATTTCTTTTGGCAATAAAAATAAGAATTGAGAAATATAATAAACGGCAAATTAGAGATCAAGAACTATTCAGAGATATTAGTCGATTGCAAACAAAATGGATTGAAAAAGTAAGTACATTTGTTGATTCTGATTGTGAAATACCTCGAACATACATAGATTTTCAATGGGCAATGCAAGAATTAAGAGTTTCTTTATTTGCTCAAGAATTAAAAACACCTTACCCTATTTCCATCAAGAGACTTGAAAAAAAATGGACTGAACTGGTTAATAAATAATGCAGCCTATAAAAAAATTTTTGAGGAAAATTTTTGATGATGATAAAGAATTCATTCATCAAAGATATAAAAACGATATATTGAATTTACGAAGTGTGACCTTTGAGGATATGCAGGTTGAAGTAAGTGAGCAAGATGGAGTAATTTCAATGCATATAGGCTCAATTACAATTCAAAGCTCAATGCGAATAGAAAATCCTTCACATTTAGAGCTTGGTTACACCCAAGCTATGGCAATGGTTACATTATTTTTGAAAAATCCTAAAGAAATACTATGTATTGGGCTTGGCGGAGGAACAATGCCAAAATTCTTTTATAGATTATTTCAAAATACAAACTTAACTATTTTGGAACTTAATCCTAAAGTAATACAAATTGCCAAACATTTTTTTAAGTTACCAAAATCAAAAAGATTTAATATTCTTCATGGTGATGGCATAAAGTATATTAAAAATACTGAGAATAAATATGATTTACTTCTCTCAGATGCTTTTGAGGATTATGGCCTTCCGGAAGAATTTTGTACTATTTCTTATTTTGAATCATGTAGAAATATATTGTCAGTAAAAGGTATTTTTATGATTAATCTTTGGGGATCTGATCCTAAGACACCTATTTATAGAGATCGTATTAATCTAGTTTTTGACCAACAAGTTCTTTATGTAGAATCAAGTAAACCAGGAAATATAATTGTATTTGCGTTTAATGAAAAGAATGTTGTATTTACAATTAATATTTTGAGGAAAAAAATAAAGTCTTTAGAAGAAAGTTATGGTCTGGATTTAATGTTATATTTCAGCCGACTAGTTAAAAATAATAAGCGAGGTACCTCAAAGGAAATTCGCTTTCATTAGGAAAAAAATTGAAATCACAATACTTTGCATCATGCCCAAGAGGTTTAGAGGCTGTTTTATTAGATGAATTAACTGCTTTAGAGATAGACGAGGTAAACGTTCTTGATGGTGGAGTTAAGTTTAAAGCATCAACTGAGGCTATGTATAGAGCAAACCTTACTAGCCGAGTTGCAACAAGAATTCTTTGGAGGGTTGCCAATGGAGAATATAAAACGGAAGATGATATTTATAATGCGGCAATGGATGTAAATTGGGCAAGTTTATTTGATCTTTCTCATGACATAAAAGTTAGTACTACAGGAGTAAAATGCCCACTAAATAGCCTGGATTTTATGACCTTAAGGATTAAAGATGCAATTTGTGATCAGTTTAGAAGTCAAGTCAATGCTCGACCAAACGTCAATATTAGAGATCCAGATATTAGAATCCATCTTTACTTAGAGGCGAATTATTTTGATTTATACATAGATACTTCAGGCCAGCCCCTTTATCAAAGAGGGTTCAGAAAGTCTAGTGTAGAGGCTCCAATAAGAGAGAATCTAGCAGCAGGAATATTAGCCATAAGCGGCTGGGAAGCTGGACAACCTTTGTTGGATCCAATGTGTGGCAGTGGCACCTTTTTAATTGAAGCGGCAATGATTGCTGTGAATCAAGCCCCAGGACTTAAGAGAAATTTTGGATTTGAGCATTGGAGTAATTTTGATCCTATCTTATTAAAGAAAATTAAATCTGAATATCAAGCTCAAATTAAACCTTTACGCTTTTTTCACATTTATGGATCAGATGAAGATTTAAGAGCTATTCGAGTTACGAAAAGTAATCTTGAGGAAGCTGGTTTAAAAATTGCTGTTGAGTTAAGTTGTAAGACTTTTAATGATATTGTAGCGCCCTCAAAAGAAGGGATTTTAATAACCAATCCTCCATATGGAGTAAGAATTGGTGAAGATGAGAATCTAGCTAATGCATACCCATTATGGGCTTCAACAATGAAGAAAAAATTGTCTGGTTGGAGAACTTATTTTTTAACCAGTGATTTAAGAATGCCTAAGTTAATGCGTCTTGCCCCAAGCAAAAAGACACCATTGTATAATGGTGCCCTAGATTGTAGATTATTTGAAATTAAAATGGTTGCCGGTAGTAATAGAAATTAAATTATCTTAAAACATTTAATGCAGCATCATAATTTGGCTCTTCAGTAATTTCTGGTGCTAATTCAGAATGAATAACTTTGTTTGATTCATCAAGTACTATTACAGCTCGTGTTGTAAGGCCTTGTAAAGTGCTATCTAGAATCGCTACGCCATAATCAGTGGAGAATTTTTCAATATTTCTAAAAGCAGAAAGAGTTTGAACATTCTCGGTACCTTCAGCCCCACAAAATCTTTTTTGCGCAAAAGGAAGATCAGCTGATATACATAGAATAACTGTGTTATCTAAGTTAGCTACTTCATCATTGAATCGCTTTACCGAAAGTGCGCAAGTAGGAGTATCAATACTTGGAAATATATTTAATATTTTTCTTTTTGAACCAAAGCTAGCTAAGTTTACATTTTCTCGTTTGTCATTTGCTAAACTAAAATCTTTGGCAATATCTCCAATTGTTGGAAATTCCCCCCCAATATTTACTGGACCACCTTTAACTGTTACTTGACTCATACTTTTCTCCTTTTTTTTAAGAATTATATAAAATAAATTTGTATTTCTATCTATTCTAACAAAGCTTCTAAGGTAAAATAATTTTATGCAGAAATTAGATACATCTCATTATATCCATCTTCGTTGCCATAGTGAATTTTCAATCACAGACGGTATAGTCAAAATTGCAGATTATATAGAGTATGCTGCTGCTAGAAATATGCCAGCAATAGCCCTCACTGACTTAAGTAATTTATTTGGAGCTGTTAAATTTTTTAAAAAATCAGTCGATAAAGGGGTAAAACCAATAATTGGCTGTGATTTGTGGCTTGAGAATGAATCTAAGAGAAATGCGCCGTATCGAATCCTCACACTTTGCCAGACTGAGGAAGGATATGAAAATCTTTCAAAATTACTTTCTAAAGCGTATCTAGAAAATCAATATCGTGAGCGTGCTGAAGTAAAAAAATCATGGTTATTGAATGAATTTAATAGAGGCTTAATAATTTTGTCTGGTGCAACATATGGTGATGTTGGTCAACTTATACTTCAAGAAAAATTAGATCATGCTCAAGAAGAGCTAATTCAGTGGAAAAATTCTTTCGGTGATCGATTCTATATAGAGTTACAACGAAATGGAGATGGTGAATTTAGAGAACGACAAGAGCTATATATTAAACAAGCACTTCATTTTGCTTCTGATTATAAGATTCCGGTTGTAGCTACACACCCCATTCAATTTATGAGGGAAGATGATTTTAGAGCACATGAATCTAAATCTTGTATAGCAGAGGGTTATGTTTTAGGTGATAGAAGAAGGCCAAAGTTATTTACATCTGATCAGTACTTTAAAGATGAAGCTATGATGAGTGAATTATTTTCTGATATACCATCAGCTTTAAAAAATTCGGTTTCTATTGCTTACCGATGTAATTTTAGCTTTAAGTTGGGTAAAAATTATTTACCAAATTTTCCAATACCAAAAAACATAACAATTGATGATTACTTACTAAAAGAGGCACAAAATGGATTAAAGAAAAGACTTGAAGTTCTTTTTTTAGATAAACCTATGCATGAACAAAAAAAAATTCAGTATGAAGAGCGTTTGAATTTTGAGGTAGGTGTTATCAATCAAATGGGATATGCGGGATATTTTTTGATCGTTGCAGATTTTATTAATTGGTCTAGAGAAAATAAAATTCCAGTGGGTCCTGGAAGGGGTTCTGGAGCTGGATCAGTTGTAGCATATAGCTTAGGAATAACTGACCTTGATCCATTAGAGTACAATCTTCTTTTTGAAAGATTTCTCAATCCAGATCGAGTTTCTATGCCTGACTTTGATATCGATTTTTGTATGGAAGGTAGAGATAAGGTTATTGGCTATGTTAAACAAAAGTATGGTGCTAATTCAGTTTCACAAATAGCTACTTTTGGAACAATGGCGGCAAGAGCAGCTATTGGGGATGTAGGGAGAGTTCTTCAACTGTCATTTCCTTTCGTTCAAGAAATTGCAAAATTGATTCCAAATGAACTGGGAATTACCTTACAGGCTGCAATTGATCAAGAACCAAGAATTAAAGAAAGAATCGATAAAGAAGAAGAGGTTAAAGAATTATTTGATTTAGCTATGCGGCTGGAAGGTTTGGTTCGCAATGTCAGTATGCATGCTGGAGGAGTTTTAATTGCTCCTACGGAGATTTCAGCTTTCTCACCTATTTATTGTCAACCTGATGGCGAGGGAGTAATTAGTCAATTTGATAAATATGATGTTGAATCTGTTGGATTGGTAAAATTTGACTTTTTAGGGCTACGAACTTTAACTATTATCGATATGGCTTTAAAAAATGCAAACCATATTCTCAAGGAAGATAACCTTACTCTTATTAATTTAGATAAAATTCCTATTTATGACAAAGCTACATTTGATCTGTTACAAAAATCAAATACTACAGCTGTCTTTCAATTAGAATCAAGTGGTATGAAAGATATGTTAAAGCAAGCTAAGCCAGATTGTTTTGAAGATATTGTCGCATTAGTGGCACTGTATAGACCGGGTCCTATGGATTTAATACCAGAATTTTGTAGAAGAAAACTTGGACAACAAAAAGTGACTTACCCACATCCTGCAACAGAATCTATTTTAAAGGAAACATATGGAATTGCGGTATATCAGGAGCAAGTAATGCAAATTGCTCAGGCGGTTGCAGGTTATAGCCTAGGAAGTGCTGACCTTTTAAGAAGAGCTATGGGTAAAAAAGATAAAAAGGAAATGGACGATCAACGTGAAAATTTTGTAAGTGGGGCAATTAAAAACAATTTAAATAAAAGTCAGGCCAATGAGCTTTTTGATTTATTGGAAAAATTCGCAGGCTATGGTTTCAATAAATCTCATGCTGCAGCTTATGCAAAAATAGCATACCAAACAGCCTATCTAAAAGCTCATCATACATCATCTTTTTTAGCGGCTTCAATGTCTGCAGAAATGAATAATACAGATAATGTCCATCTTTTATTTGATGATTGTAAGATTAATAAAGTGGAATTATTACCTCCAGATATTAATAAAAGTTTATATAAATTTGTTCCGTTAAATAAAAATCAGATTCTTTATGGACTTGGAGCAATTAAGGGAACAGGGGATTCATCAATTGATATTATATTGGAAGAGAGAAAAAATAATGGACTGTTTAAATCACTCTTTGATTTTACTTTAAGACTTGACCTTACAAAAGTGAATCGACGTGTGATTGAGTCTTTGGTTCGTTCTGGAGCATTTGATAAAATTGAGCCTAATCGTTCTTCTTTATTAGCTAGCGTAAGTTTGGCTATTAAAATGTCAGAGCAGAGTAAAAATGAAGCTGGACAAGAAGGATTGTTTGGAGGTTCTGATATTGAAGCTATAAAATTAGTTGAAATGGATTTATGGGAAGAAAAAAATCAACTATTAGAAGAGAAAGCGGCATTAGGTTTCTATTATAGTGGCCATCTATTTTCTTATTATAAAAAAATAATTAAAAGCTTTATTTCAACTAAATTGATTGAACTTAAACCTCGACAAGAAAGTTATTTAATCGCAGGTATTGTCTCATCAGTCAAATATAGGCAAACATCGAGGGGTAAAATTGCAATTATTAATATAGATGATGGAGAGGGAAGAATTGATGCTGTTTTAGGAAATAATTTATTAACACAGTCTTATAATTTTATAAAAGATGACGAATTAATAATTATTGAAGGCCGAGTAAGTCTTGATGATTATAGTGGTAGCAATCGACTGAATGCTCTTAAGATTTATGATTTAATGACGTTTCAAAGTTTAAAAGCTAACTTATTGAAAATATCATTAAATGGTCAGGCGGATGCATCTAAACTGAAAGAGCTACTTAAACCTTTTTGTGATTTAGATAGCAACTCTAAAAAATGTAAAGTTAAAATTGATTACCAAAACAATGAAGGTAGGGTCGAGTTAATTTTAGGCTCTGAATGGGAAGTTTCTCTTCATGAGGATTTAATTATGAGACTTACTGAATCATTTAATGATGATAATGTTAAAATCCTTTATAATTAGCCACTGAGTTTTAAGTCAAAAAAATATGAAGTCTACTTATTTGGAATTTGAAAAATCTATTGAAAGTTTAGAAGCTAAGATCATTAGTCTCAGAAAAGCAAATGAGGAGCATCCATCATTAGATATAACAAAAGAATTAAAACAACTTGAAGAGAAGTCTGAAAAATCACTTCATGAAATTTATGATAACTTATCAGCGTGGCAAATTTCTCAAGTAGCAAGGCATCCTCAGCGACCATATACGCTTGATTATATTTCTAATTTGTTTACTAATTTTTATGAATTACATGGTGATAGATCTTATGCAGATGATCCAGCCATAGTTGGTGGTTTGGCAACTTTTGAGGGTGAATCAGTTATGGTAATAGGCCATCAAAAGGGAAGAGATACCAAAGAAAGGCAATACAGAAATTTTGGTATGCCACGTCCGGAAGGTTACCGAAAAGCTCTAAGACTATACAAGCTCGCGGAAAAATTTTCAATACCAATTATTACATTTATTGACACTCCAGGTGCCTATCCTGGAATTGGCGCTGAAGAGCGAGGTCAGTCAGAAGCAATTGCAAGAAACTTGTATGTTATGTCCGAACTGAAAACTCCAATAATTGGAATTGTAATTGGTGAAGGAGGTTCCGGTGGGGCTTTGGCTTTGGGAGTAGTTGATTCTTTATTAATGCTTCAGTATTCAACATATTCAGTTATTTCTCCTGAAGGATGTGCATCTATTCTTTGGAAGAAGGCAGATGCAACTGAGGTTGCTGCTGAAACCTTAGGTATTACTGCAGATTTTTTGAAAAAATTAGGATTGAATGACCATATTATTCAAGAGCCTTTGGGTGGCGCTCACCGAGACCTAAAAACAACTATGAATAATGTAAAATATGCACTTAAAAAAGAGCTTAATAAATTTACTAAAGAACCAATTGACTCTCTTCTAGAAAATAGGTATCTCCGACTTATGAATTTTGGACAGACCTCAGAGAGTGAAAAATAATTCTGAAGTAATTCTCTCAGAGATCATTAATTCATATAATGATTTTTTCAGTTCGCCAAATAGATTAAGAGAATTGAGTGTTGCATTAAGCGGTGGGGCAGATTCTATAGTTCTCCTCTATGCCTTAAATCAACTTAAAAAAAAATTAAAATTAGAATTAAATGCAATTCATATTCATCACGGATTGAGTCAAAATGCTGATGAATGGCAAAAATTTTGTCTGAAAGAATGTAAAAACCTCAGCATCCCAATTGTTTCAGAAAGGGTAAATATTAATAAAGATTTATCAATGGGAATCGAAGCTGCAGCCAGAAAAAGTCGCTATAAAGCTTTAGAGGATCATAGAAAAGAAATTTTGGTTTTAGGGCATCATCAAAATGATCAAGCTGAAACTATACTACTTCAACTTTTCAGAGGGAGTGGTCTTAATGGTTTGGCTGCTATGCCTAGCTTTGATAAAAAAAGAAATATTTGGAGACCTCTATTAAAGATAAATCGAAAAGTGATTGAAGGTTATGTAGAAGAAAATAATTTAAATTTTGTAGAAGATGAAAGTAATGATGACAAAAGGTTTGATAGAAATTATTTAAGAAATGAAATTCTACCTTTAATACAAGTAAGGTATCCCGATATCATAAACACAATTAGTAGATCATCTGAAAATATTGCTGAAGGGTTGAATCTTCATAAAGAGATTGCTAAAGAAGATGCTAGTTTATATTTCTCTAAGAATGAAGAAAGATTGTCATTATCAATGCTGAAGGTTTTAGCAAAAGAAAGAGTGATTAATCTTATTCGTTGGTGGCTCGATGTTAATAAGCAAATGATGCCAACAAAAAAAATTATAAATGAATTGTATAATCAAATCAAAGTTGTTAAAAAAGATTCGCAGATAAATATTCATATTTCATCTGGCATGTCAGTTAGAGCATACGATGATTTTTTATGGCTGGTTAAAATTACAAAAGAAAAGAATACCTATGATTTAATTTGGAAGGGTGAGGAGATATTTCAGTTACCTGGGTCTAGTAAGTTGTTATTTAAGCCTACTTTAGGCAAAGGTATCTCTTTAGAAAAAGTGGGGTCTTCAATTTTAAGAATTCAAAACCGAAAAGGTGGAGAGCGATTTAAACCAAAAAGAGATCAGCCAACTAGAACTTTAAAATATTTATTACAAAAAATGAATATGCCTCCATGGGAAAGACAATTATTACCAATTATTTATTCTGAAGATATTTTAGTTGCAGTTCCAAATTTTGGCGTTCAACATGAATTTATTGTGGATGAAGACAAAATCGGCATTACTATAGAATGGGTAAACTATGAGTCTAAAATTTAGATTACTTACTTATATTAATTTATTGCTTTTCATTGCAGTTTTTATTGGACTCGCTGCAATCATTACATCTGCAAAAAATAATGTAAGGCAAGAAATATTATCAACTCAATCACTTGCAGTTTTTGCAATAGAAAATGGAATACAAAAAAATCCTGAAATTTACCTATTTAAAAAAGAAACGGATACACTGGGACTATCAAATTTGAATGAATTACGTCATTTAAATATACAATTTTATGATAGTAATAATCAATTAAGAGACCAATCAAGTTCTGATATGTCGGTTTTACATAAACCTCCATTGTGGTTTATTTCTGTCATAGAAGATTTTTCAACAATACTTCCTGAAAAAAAAATTAGTATCAATTTCAAAGATAAAAAACTTGGTTATGTATTAATAACTCCACAGCCGATGTACGAATATTCTGAAATATGGCAACAAATAAAGAATAGTTTTTGGGTAATTTTGCTTTTCTTTGGGCTTGTAAATATTATGATATTTTTTGTTTTTTATTTAACATTAAAACCAATAAGTTCGATCATTGAAGGATTTCAAAAATTAGAAGATGAGAACTATAAAGCAAATATTAAAAAAATAAATATCTTGGAGTTAGATATCATTGGGAAAAACTTTAATAAAATGGTTAAAAAATTAAAGGAAGGTAACTTTAAGATTCATAGATTGAGCCAAGATTTAATAAATGTCCAAGAACAAGAAAAAAAAGAATTAGCAAGAAACTTACATGATGAATTGGGGCAGTCATTATCAGCAATTCAGGCTGAAGCAGCTTCAATTAAAAAGAATAAAAACGAAGAATCTAGAATTTTGGCGTTAAACAGTATCATTAAAATTTCAAAGAATATGATGTTATCAACGCGAGAAATTATAAAAAAATTAAGTTTGGGTATTCTTGAAGAAATGGGATTTGAAATTGCCATTAATGATATGGTAGAGGGCTGGTCAAAAAGACATCCTAGGGTATTAATGAGCTATTCTTTTGATAAAAAAATAGAGGAATTTATATCACCATCATTTGCAGGACATATTTATAGAATTATTCAAGAAGCACTTACAAATATCAGTAAGCACTCGAAACCAAAAAAAATTACTGTCAATTTAGAATTAAAAAAGAAAGAGACAGAACTTGAAATTAAAATTTCTAATAATGGAGTTATCCAAAATCCTAATAAAGAAAATGGTGTAGGATTATTGGGAATGATTGAGCGTGTTAGACAAATGAAAGGCACAATCAAATTTAAGAAAAGAAATAATTTTGAAATCTTTATAACTGTAAGACTCAATCCATGATTAATTTAATTATTGTTGATGACCATGATATTGTTCGAGCTGGACTTAAAAGATTACTTGAAAATCAAGAAAATATTGATGTTATCGGTGATTTTGGAACTGGCGAAACGGCTTATGAATTCATAAGAAAAAATGAGGTTGATGTAGTGGTTATGGATCTTTCTATGCCTGGGAAAGGAGGTATCGAATCTACTCGACAAATAAAAAAACAATTCCCAAAAATAAACATTTTAATTTTATCGATGCATGACAATTCAACTATGGCAAAAAAGGTTATGGATGCAGGTGCGACAGGCTATATTTTAAAGAATGATATTGCAGATGACTTAATTAATGCTATTTATTCTGTTAGTAAGTCAGAAGTTATTTTTTCAAGAGCTATTGAAAAATCTATGAAATCTTCAGATGAAAGTATTTTAAAAAAATTAAATGATAGAGAACTGGAAATACTTGCAGAATTGGCAAAAGGTAACGATCTTAAAAATATTGCTAATGATCTAAGTATTAGCTATAAAACAGCAGCAAATTATCAAACTTCAATAAAACAAAAATTGGAATTAAAAACATCAGTAGATTTATATCGAGTAGCAAAAGATAACGATATAGTCCAATAGTGGTAAAAAAACAACACTAATTAAAAAAAAGGGATAAATTGTTGTTTTTGGGAATTATTCCTACTCTTAAAAAAACTAAATCTAGTAGAATCATTTTAAGTTTTAATTAAAGAAATTAAAGAAATTAAAGAAATTAAAAAATTGAAAACTATTGCTAAGTTACTATCACTTGTATTTACATCAAACCTTCTATTTGCAGGAGAAACTATTACAACTGAAACAATTGATGTCTATTCATCAACACCCCTCCCATCCATTGGGTTACCAAAAAGTATGGTACCCGCAAACATACAGACTATAAAAGCGAGTGAATTAAATAAACAGTCAGGGACGACTATTGCTGATTATATGGTAAATAATCTTCAAGGGGTAACAGTTAATGAGGTTGGTGGAAACCCTTTTCAATTAGAACTTAATTTTAGAGGATATAATGCTACACCTATTGCAGGAAACCCTCAGGGGCTTTCAGTTTATGTAGACGGTATAAGGGCAAATCAACCATTTAGTAATACTGTTCTGTGGGATTTGATACCAAATTTTGCTATAAATAACATGCAAGTGGTTGCGGGATCGAATCCTGTTTACGGCTTAAATACGCTGGGTGGTTCAATGTCTATGCAAACAAAAAGTGGTCGAGACTTTAAAGAAAAGAATATTGATGTTTCTTATGGCTCATGGCAAAGAAGCAGTAGTCTAGTTGAAGCAGGTGGGGTAGTTAGCGATAGCAACATGGATTATTATGTTGGTTATGAACATTTTACTGAAAATGGATGGCGTAAATTCTCTCCTTCTCATGTAAATCAGCTTTTTGGAAAAGTAGGTTTTGAATCTGAAATGTCACGATATGAATTAACTTATACAGGAGCAGCTAATATTCTTATTGGTAATGGATTAACTCCTAAGGACCTTCTTGGAGGTTCGCGAGACGGTATTCATACTCTCGAAGATGAAACTAAAAATGATTACGGCCAAGCAGCTTTAAATATGTCACATTTTTTTGATGAAGAAACAATGCTAGCTGGAAATATTTATTATAAGCGTTCTGATCGATCAACATTTAATGGTGATTTAAACGATGAGTTTTGTGATGAAGAGGCTCATGATGATGATGAATGTACTGCAACACAAAATGCACAGTCTCAATCTGATGCTGAAAATTTAAATCAAGGTGTTATAAATAGAACAAATACTTTACAAGATGCATATGGTTTAAATTTACAAACAACTTTTGATCAAGCTTTACTTGGTAAACGTAACCAGCTGGTTGCAGGTTTTTCTGCTGAATATTCCCAAATTAAGTTCGCACAGAGTGAACATGAACACCTACATTTAGGTGTGACTGGGCATATTGGTGGCGCTGGAGATAGTGACGGTGTTGAAGTATCAACTGGGTTAACAGGGAAGACAAAAACTTACGGAGCATTCGTTACAAATACTCATTCTTATAACGATAAGTTGAATATTAATACAGCTATTCGCTATAACCATGTGCAAGTTGACAATCGAGATACTTTTAACGCGCCTGGTGCTGGAGCAAGTTTAACCGGTAAGCATCATTTTGAGCGTTTTAATCCCTCTTTAGGATTAACTTATCAACCGAATGAAATATTATCAACATACGCTTCATATAGTGAATCGAGTCGAGCACCAACCAGTATAGAATTGGGTTGTGCTAATCCAGCACAACCTTGTAATCTGCCTACACAGATGGCAGATGATCCACCACTTCATCAAGTTGTTGCAAAAACTTTTGAAGGTGGAGTAAGTGGTGCAGTTACAAAAGATACTAATTGGAATTTGTCTGTTTACCACGCTACTAATCATGACGATATTTTATTTGTTTATGCTAATGCATCTAATGGACTTGGATATTTTACCAACGTAGCTGAAACAACA
>TARA_B110000003_G_scaffold136329_1_pt1 | contig 19815 bp, 15 predicted proteins | sample TARA_B110000003 | Tara Oceans TARA_B110000003 (sample SAMEA4396424) | marine metagenome | biome: Westerlies Biome; feature: [SRF] surface water layer (ENVO:00010504); material: water (ENVO:00002006), including particulate matter (ENVO:01000060) such as... | depth 5 m
GATCCACAAATATAAGGCTTAGTTGCAAAAATTCCTCCATCACTAAATGTACCCATTCCAAAAACGTTGGGAGTCATTACCCAATCACTTGAGTCAATAAACATTTCCATGAACCACTTAAATATTTCTTTGGGGTCAATACCTGAGAGGTTCATGATATTTGAAATCAACATTAGTCGAATTATGTGATGTGCATATCCAAATTTATTCACTTCCTTGATTGCGTGATCTAGTGGCTCAATCCCAGTGCTTCCATCATACCAACTCTTTTTCAATTTTAACTTATGACCCCAAAAGTTTGATTTTTTCATACTACTATCGTGATAATCATAGACATTCTTAATAAATTCTCTCCATCCAATGATTTGTCTTACAAAGCCCTCGACATTATTAATTTGGATCTTTCTGGTTTTTGCAAATTTAATTGCCTTATTTACTACTTCTTCTGGCGTTAATAATCCTATATTTAATAGTGGACTTAACAAACTATGAAACAATATGTGTCCTTTTTTTGATATTGCATCTTCATAATCCCCAAAAAGAAAAAATTTATTTTTCAGGAAATCATCAAGCCAAGACAAGGCCTGCTTTCTTGTTGTTGGTATATTAAAGTTTTCTATTGATCCCGGATGACTATCAAAGAGGTTAGAGATTACTTTCTTTATTTGTTGTGTATTGTGTGTCTCTGAAATTTTTTTAATTTTTGGGACTGATATCGACTCAGGAAGTTTTTTTCTATTTAATTCATCATATGACCACTGGTCTCCTTCAGGGTCTTTTCCTTTCATAAGTATATTTAGATCAGATCTTTGTAGTTTATAAAAATTACCCATGAAAGGTTTTTTATTTTTTGCAAAGAACTTCTCTTTTAATTCTTGTTTTGTAAGAAACATGGGGTTTGGTATAAATGAAAGTTCAATATTTAATTTTTTACATGTCTTCTTTAAGATATGATCAAAAAAATGATCTGAAACTTTAAATGTAATTATTCTTTTGACCTTTTGATTTTTAATTACTTTTTCTAGCTTTGCTGAATATGATAGATTTTTATTTTGATTAATTTCATTATAAATAACATTAAAATTATTATTTATAAGTTCATCACGATAAGATCTCATTGCACTTAAAAAAAGTATCAGTTTATGCTTGTGATACTTTTCTTGAGTACATAGACCAAAATCTTCAGCCATATAAAAAAAATCTTTTTTATATTCTTGTAAATATTTTTGAGGAAATAGTTGATCGCCTAAAATAAGAAACATTGATTAAAGATATTATTTTCCTGTAGATCCAAAACCTTTTTGATCTCTTGAGGTTTGATCTAAATTATTAACTTCTTTAAAAGAAACTTTTACAACTTCATTAAAAACCAATTGCGCTATTCTATCATTATTTTTGATTAAAAAATCTTCATTTCCATGATTAATTAGTATTACTTTTATTTCACCACGATAATCTGAGTCAATAGTTCCAGGTGAATTTAATACTGTAATCCCGTATTTTAATGATAGACCCGATCTAGGCCTCACTTGACCTTCAATATTTTGAGGTAAACTTAATGCTATTCCAGTGGGAATCAGTTCTCTTTCGTTTGGTTTAATTAAAATATCATTTTCTATAAAAGCAGATAAGTCCATACCAACTGATCCTTCAGTCTGGTACTTAGGAAGATCAAAGCTATTATTGTTTAGCTTTTTAATTAAGACAGTATTTTGTTTCATTTTAGTAATTTAATGAGAGAAGTGATCTACAATTCTCTGAGATAGTTTGTTTGCTACTTCAGATTTAGTCATTTTGGGCCAATTTTCAATACCATGATTAGATAAAAGACATATTTCATTGTGATTTTTTCCAATAACTTTTCCACCTGAAACATCATTAGCAACAATCCAATCAGAACCTTTAGAATTTAGTTTAATAGTTGCATTATCAATTAAATTACTTGTCTCAGCTGCAAATCCAATAACTAATTTTGGTCTTTTAGAATTTCTTGTTCCAATTGATTTAAGAATATCTACATTCTCACTCAGTTCTAAATTTAAAACATTCCCTGTTTTTTTTATTTTTTCACTATTTAATTTCTCAACTCTAAAATCTCCTACCGCCGCTGCACAGATAGCAATATCGGATGGTAAATTATTTTCACATGCAATAAGCATTTCATTCGCTGATCTAACTTTTACAAAATTGCAACCTATAGGAGGTTCTAAATGAGTTGGACCAGAGATTAAGGTTGTTTTCGCACCTAACTGTGACAAACGATTAGCAATTGCATAACCTTGTTTTCCTGATGACTCATTAGAAATAAAACGAATTGGGTCAATCATCTCCTGAGTTGGACCTGCTGTAACTATTGCAGATAAATTTTTAAGAGGTTTTGAATAATATGTTTTAATAAAATCTAATGTTTCATCTACAATTTTATTAGTCTCACTTAATCTACCTTCTCCATACTCTCCACAGGCCATAGATCCACTTTCAGGGCCAATAAAATTGATACCATCATTTTTAAGAATTTTAATATTTCGTTGCGTTGACTCATTAAGCCACATTTGAACATTCATTGCAGGTGCAATTATTACAGGTTTGTTAGTTGCTTTTAAAACTGTTGAGGCTAGATCATCTGCTATTCCATGAGTAATTTTTGAAATAATATTTGCTGTTGCTGGTGCAACTAATAAAACATCAGCCATCCTTGCAAGCTGAATATGACCCATTTGATGTTCATCAGTTAAGTTAAATAGATCGGTATAAACTCTATTTTCTGATAAACTTTCTATTGATAGCGGAGTAACAAATTCTGAACCTGACTTCGTAAGAATACATGTTATATCACATCCTTCTTCTCTAAACTTTCTAATTAGATCAAGAGATTTATAGGCTGCAATTCCACCAGTTATAATAAGTAGTATTTTTTTCTTCATTATTATTTTCGAAATATATTTACTTTAATAAATAAATAAAAGACATCTTTTTAAAATTTATTGTTTTATATCAATGCGATAATTCCCAATATTATGATGAATACAACTCCACCTCTAATTAGATAATTTGGACTCGGTACTTTTTCTTTATTCATTTCACTGATTGTATCAATTGCATTTTCAGCTCTTGATAAAAAATCAGGAAGGTCAGGAACTTTTCTTGCTAAAACTTTTAAAGTTTCTTGGGTTTCTTTAAGTCTATTCTTTATACCTAATTCATCTTTTAACCATTCTTCAATTTCAGGCTTTGAAACTTCCCAAAAATTAATATTAGGATCCAAATTTCTTGCAACACCCTCAACAATTATCATTGTCTTTTGAAGAAGTAAAAGTTGAGGTTGCAGTGACATATTAAATTGTTTTGTTATTTCAAATAACTGCACTAATACATTACCCATAGAGATATTTTTTGCTTTTTGATTTATTATCGGCTCTCCAATTGATCGAAGTGCTTGTGAAAAATCTTCAATGGATTCGTTTTTATCTATCAATCCTGCTTCTTTATGAATTTTTGCGATATCATGATAATCTTGTCTAATAAATCCATAAATTATTTCTGCGAGATAACGTCTATTTTGTTTGTCTAATCTCCCCATAATTCCAAAATCTACAGCAATTAAATTACTAGACTCATCAATAAATAAGTTTCCCTGATGAAGGTCTGCATGAAAGTAACCGTCACGAATAGACTGTCTTAAAAATGTAACAATTAAATTTTTTGCTGCTTGTTGTTTATCTATCTGAGTATTGTCAATTTTATCAATAGGTAACCCATCTACTTTTTCAATTGTAAGAACTTTTTGAGACACCTTGTCCCAAAATACACTTGGTACATTGAAATTTTCATCTCGTTTAGTATTTTCAGACAACTCAGAAGCAGCAGCAGCTTCATATCTTAGGTCAAGCTCAAATTTAATGACTTCTCTTGCTTTCTTTACTATTGAACCAGCTTGCAATCTTTTAAACTCTTGAAAATTCTCTAGAAATTTTGTTAACCATTCAAGTCTTTTCATTTCATCTTCAATAATCTCTTTTATGTTTGGCCTCAATATCTTAACAGCTACTTCAATTTCTTGGCTTTCATTCATAATCTTAGCAAAATGTACTTGAGCGATAGATGCAGCTGCAACTGGTTCACTAAAATTTTTGAATATCTGATCTATGTCTTTTTGAAATTCTTGTTCAATAATCTTAATTGCTTCATCTTTTGAGAATGGTGGAAGACTGTCTCTTAGCAATGCCATATCTTCAGCAACAACATTTCCAATAATATCAGGACGTGTTGATATAAGTTGGCCTAATTTAATAAAAGAGGGGCCAAGTTGATTTAATGCCTGCGCAATTCGAATACCATCAGGAGATTCTTTATATTCATTTGACTTTTTTTTCCCCAATGAAATTAGAAATGTAAAAACATCAAATAGAAATTTAAATTTAATATTTTTCCTAATTAGTTTAAGAATGTTATATTCTTTAAATGTTCTAATAATTTTTATAAAAAAGAAAAAATTAGTTATCATTTTTTTTCCACGCAGAATGAATGGCTACTACCCCATTAAATATATTTCTATATTCAACTTCAGAAAAGTTATTATCTTGAATAATAGATCGAAATGTTTCTTGAGATGGAAATTTTTCAATTGTATCTGTTAGGTATTCATATGGTTTTTCGTCACCAACTACAACTTTCCCGATGACAGGTATTATTTTAGAATACAGAGAATACATTTTAGCTAGATTCACATTTTGAACTTTTGAAAATTCAAGACATAAAAGTCTACCATTATTTTTGAGAACTCTCCTTGCTTCATGCAACGATTGGTTAATATCTGAAAAATTTCTAGCTCCAAATGATACTAGGTATGCATCAAAAGTATTATCTTCGAAAGGAAGGTTCTCTGCATTAGCATTCACCCAACTAATTCTGTCATCGTACTTATATTTTTTTTGCTTTCCATATTTTGTCATATTTATATTTGGGTCACATACTGTAACTAAACCCTCGCCACTAATTCTATTTAAGAATCTTCTAGCGATATCACCTGTTCCTCCCGCTACATCAATTATATTCATACCATAAGAAGGTTTAAGCCAATCTAGAAGACATTCCTTCCAATACCTATGAGCACCTACTGACATGAGATCATTCATCAAGTCATAATTGCTAGCTACCTTATTAAATACTTCACTTGTTTTCATAAAAACTAAATCTAAATCAAATATTCATATTCTTAATAAATAGAAAGTTTAATATATATTTATATGCCTGAATTGCCAGAAGTTGAAACAGTTATAAAAGGTATTAGCTCCAGTATATTGGGTCAAACCATCAATAAATGTGAGTTAAGTTTAAAAAAACTACGATATCCAATAACTAGAAATTTTAAAAAAATTATACTTTCAACAAACGTAATAAGTATCTCAAGAAGAGCTAAGTATATCCTCATTAATCTTAGTAACAATAAAACAATTATCATTCATCTTGGAATGTCAGGACGAATTATTCTCACCTCAAATAATGAAAATTCAAAATTCAAGCATACGCATATGACTTTATATTTTAAAAATAATTTAATAGTTAAGTTTATTGATCCAAGAAGATTTGGTTGCATACTACTTTTTGATACTAAAGCCATAAGTAAAAATAGACTATTTAGTCATTTGGGACCTGAGCCATTAAGCAAACAATTCAATCCAAATTATTTGGAAAGATCATGTCAAAATAAGAGAGCCTCAATTAAGTCTGTTATTATGAACCAATCCATAGTTGTAGGAATAGGAAATATTTATGCTTCTGAATCACTTTTTCGTTCAGGTATCAATCCAAAGAGAATAGCATTTGATATTACACATGACCAATGTGTTCAATTAGTTAAAAATATTAAGTTTGTTTTGAATAGAGCTATTAAACTTGGTGGCTCAAGCATAAATGACTACTCCATGGTTGATGGAATGTTAGGCTACTTCCAAAATGAGCATAAAGTCTATGAAAGAGAGGGTAAAAATTGCTCAAAAAAAACTTGTAATGGACGTATATTAAGAATAGTAATAGCCCAGCGATCAACATATTATTGTTCGCAATGTCAAAAAAATTAATTGTAAGAATATGGCAAATACAAAATCTGCGAAAGCAAAAGTTAGAGAAATTCAGAATAAGACTGAGTTTAATAAATCTATTAAAAATAGATATCGTACCTTTTTAAAAAAAGTTGAACTAAATATAGTAAAAGGTGACAAAAAAGAAGCACAAGCTTCTCTCAAAGCAGCAGAATCAGAAATAATGTCTGCAGTTTCAAAAAATATCATCCATTTGAATACAGCATCTAGAAAAATCTCAAGACTTTCAAATAAGATAAAATCATTAAAATAATTTTTCTATTAGAATCGTACACTTACATCTTCTTATGTAAGTATTTTAAAAAGTACATGCTCTAAATTGATTTATTTTCTATTCATAGATTTAAGTTTAAAATTTATTCATAATATTTATCTTTTCTCATTGCGATTCATTTTTTTAAAGGTTAAGTTAAATTCAAATTAAGCACAAAGTCTGTGTTTAATTTTCCAAAAATTTTTTGAATTTACTTTTTTAAAAAAATTGATGGCTTATTATTGCCAAACATAATTTTGTAATAAAAATGTAAAAATTCATTTTTATTTTTGGAATATTTAGATAGAATTTTTATATATTTGAGGGCAGTTAAAATTTATGGCACAAGATCTTAATCAAATCAGCCCCATAGAAATAAATGTAAAAGACCTTTGGCTCTTAGTTCTAAAAAAATTAAATAACGAATTAGGAAATGAGATATTTAACAGCTGGATTAAAAACATAAAAGTTCAATCCATAGATGATGATATTTTATATTTCTCAGTCCCAACAAGATTTATACGTGATTGGATCACATCCCATTATTTAGATAAGATAATTTTTTTCTTGAATGCAGAAAATCCTAATATTAGACGGGTAAAAATATCAATTGATAATATGTTATCTGCTAATCAAGATAATCAAGAAGAAAAAAATACTGAAACTATTAAATATCAGAATCAATCATCTAATTTTAATCAATCTGATGATTGGCCATTGGATGAACGATTTACATTTGATAAATTTATCACTGGTCCCTCAAATGAATTAGCGTTTGCATCTGCTAAGCGAATAGCTCAGTCAGAAAAATTTGATTTCAATCCTCTTTTTTTATATGGAGGTGTGGGTCTAGGTAAAACTCATCTAATGCACTCCATTGCTTGGGAAATTTCAAATAGTAATCCGGGTGCAAAAGTTTTATATCTTTCCGCAGAACGATTTATGTTTCAATTTATTAAATCTTTAAGACAAAAAGATACCATGAGCTTTAAACAGAAGTTTAGATCTGTTGATGTCTTAATTTTAGATGATATACAATTTATGGTTGGAAAAAATTCCACCCAAGAAGAATTTTTTCATACTTTCAATTCTCTTCTTGATTTAAATAAAAAAGTTATTCTCTCTTCTGATAGAGCTCCTAGTGATTTAGATGGTTTTGATGAAAGAATTAAATCAAGATTATCGTGGGGTCTTGTAGCAGATATTTTACCAGCTTCATTTGAACTTCGTTATGAAATCCTTAAAAAGAAATCAGTGGAGCTTCTTAAGACAAACAGCGGCCACCATGTACTTGATGACTCTGTTCTTATTTTTTTAGCAAAGACAATTGTAAGTAATGTTAGAGAACTTGAAGGGGCCCTTAATAAAGTTGTTACATTCTCAAATATTATGAATAAGAAAATTGATGTAGAATTAACTAAGACTGTGCTTAAAGATTTATTAAGATCAAATAATAAAAGAATTACTATTGATGAAATACAAAATAAAGTTTCAAACTATTATAACATCAATACTGAGGATCTTATATCAAGCAGAAGACTAAGATCGTTTGCTAGGCCAAGACAGGTCGCCATGTATCTTGCAAAAAAATTAACATCTAGATCTTTACCTGAAATTGGTAGAAAGTTTGGAGGCAGGGATCACACTACTGTTATTCATGCTGTAAAAAAAATAGATCAACTTAAATCTGAGAATGAAAAATTTGATGAAGATGTCAGTGTGCTTACTCAAATTATCACTTCTTCTTAATAACTTTTAATCATTCAAATCTTTATCTATTGCTAATTAAATTGTAGAATAGTAATTGTAGTATTCATATGGATTTTAGAGTAAACAGCACCGAACTTCTTAGAGCATTATCTCACATACATGGTATTGTTGAAGTCCGTCACACCCTTCCAATATTATCGAATATTATCATTACAACTCACGATAATTTACTATCATTATCTTCAACCAACCTAGACATTTTCTGTTCTGATGATTTGGAGGCTGAAGTTGGTCAGAATGGTTCTACTTCGGTTTCAGCTGCTACTTTTTATGAAATAGTAAAAAGACTACCAAGTGGATCAGAAATTCATGCATCTTTATCGGAGGAAGACTCAACTTTAGCTTTGAAGTGTGGAAGATCAAAATTTAATCTTACTACGATTTCACCCGATGATTTTCCCAAGATTTCTCATGATGATTTAAATATACAATTTGTCTTAAGTGCAACTGAGCTTAAGAGAATGATAGATAAGACTAAATTTGCAATCTCGAATGAAGAAACTAGATACTACTTAAATGGAGTTTTTCTTCATCAAACTCAAAAAAACTCAATAGATATTTTAAGAGCTGTTGCGACAGATGGACATCGTCTAGCTCAATACGATATTCCTTTACCCCAAGGGGCTAAAGATATGAATGGAATTATCATTCCAAAAAAAATGATTCAAGAATTAAGAAGAGTTTTAGATGATGCAACGGGTGATATCAATATACAACTCAATGAAAATAAAATTAAATTTTCATTTAATAACATGCAGATTATTTCAAAAGTTATCGACGGAACTTTTCCAGACTATACAAAAGTCATACCTCAATCCAATGATAAATCAATAACAACAAATAATGAGGAATTAAAAAAAGCAATAGACAGAGTCTCTGCAGTTGCAATAAATGAAGAAACTAAATCAAAAGCTATAAAATTAATTATTGAGTCAAATAAAATATCTTTAAGTGTTGATTCGTCATCAAGAGGATCAGCAATAGAAGAAATTGATTTAGATTATAATAATGAAAAAGTTGAGATTGGTTTTAACTCAAGATATTTAATTGATATTTGTAATGAGATAGATGGCGATAAGATCAATCTCAAGTTTTTGAACTCTACGTCTCCTGCAATAATCCTAGATAATACAGATGAAAATCTTTTTTTTGTATTAATGCCAATGCGAATTTAAACTTACATGTATTCCAATGGAATAATAAAAAAAATATCAATCCATAATTTTAGATCACACAATAACCTAATTATTGATTCAAATAGCGGTAATGTTGTTTTATTTGGAGAGAATGGAGCAGGTAAAACAAATATTTTGGACGCAATATCTATGTTCTCTCCTGGCAAAGGAATACGAAATTCTAAACATGAAAATATGGTCAATAATGACTCTAGCTCTAAGAAGTTTGAAATTAAAATTTTAATGAAATTTAATCATGGTGATCTTAATTTTCACAAAACTTTTAATGGCGACTCTGGCAAACCACAAATAAATTATTTTATTGATGATGAAAAAGTTAGCTCAAACAATTTATTAGATTATCTAAGAGTAATATGGGTGACACCAGTAATGGAAAAAGTGATGTTACAAAGTCATTCTGAAAAAAGAAAATTTTTTGATAGAATCATTTTTAATATTAATAAGGATCATTTAAAAAATTGTAGGAAATTAGAAAAGCTTTTAAAAGAAAGGATAAACCTTCTTGATCAATATAATTCCGATGGTGAATGGATAACTATTATCGAAGATAAGATCTCAGATGTTTCTTTTGATATTTTAGAAGAAAGAAAAAAAAAAATTGAATTATTAAATAAATATCTTTGTAAAATCAGCGAACCTTTTACTTCTTGTGTAGTCCAACTTTCACATAAACTTCAAAGCGTCTTATTCCAATTATCAAAAAAAGAATTTAAGCAAAAATACTCAGATATTCTAAGGAAAAATAGAGCTATTGATAAAGAGATATCTAGAACATCCCTAAATATTAATAGTGTTGAATTTGATATTTATAAATCAAAAAATCTCAATTTAGAGGCAAAAGACTGCTCAACAGGAGAGCAGAAGTCAATGTTAATTTCTATCATAATCTCTGTCTGTAAAATTATTAAAGATTTAAATCCAAATTTAACTTTAATTGTTCTAATCGATGAGGCCATGGCTCACTTTGATGAAAAGCATAGAGAAAAATTATTTGATGAACTTCTACAACTAAATTCTCAGGTATGGTATACTGGTGTTTCAAAAGAACTTTTCAAGAGTATATCCGAGCAAACTGTTTTCTTTGAAGTAAAAAATAATATATAATGCCTTAATGAATAAAAATGCAAATGCAGCCTATGGTGCTGAATCTATCAAAGTTTTAAAGGGTCTTGATGCAGTTCGAAAAAGACCTGGAATGTATATCGGAGATACTGATGATGGTACAGGTTTGCATCACATGGTATTTGAAGTTGTTGATAATTCAATTGATGAAGCGTTAGCAGGGCATTGTGATGAAATCAATATATGGTTAAACGCAGATGGCTCAGTAACAGTCGAAGATAATGGAAGAGGTATACCAACAGAGATTCATCCAGAAGAGAAAATTTCTGCTGCTGAGGTTATTATGACTCAATTGCATGCAGGAGGTAAATTTGACCAAGACTCCTATAAAGTTTCAGGTGGATTACATGGAGTTGGTGTTTCAGTGGTGAATGCTCTTTCCTCATCCTTAAATCTTAAAATTTTTAGAGATGGTCATAATTATGAAATAAATTTCAATAAGGGTACTGCTGTAGAACCACTTAAAGATATGGGTCAAGTAGATAATAAGCAAGGTACTCAAATAACATTTAAACCTGATAAAGATACTTTTACTAATGTTGAGTTTAGTTCAAAAATTCTTTCTCAAAGGTTTCGTGAAATGGCATTCTTAAATTCATTAATTTCTATTAATTTCTTTGATAGAAGAGAAGCTGATATTAAGGAAAATAAATTTCATTATGAAGGAGGCATTAAGGAATTTGTCAAATTCTTGGATAAATCTAAAAAACCTCTGATAGATGAGCCAGTATTTATTGAGGGTAACAAAAATAATATTGAGTTCTCATGTGCACTATGGTGGAACGAAAGTTATTATGAGCAAATATTAGCTTTCACAAATAATATAAGACAAAAAGATGGAGGCACTCATCTATCTGGTTTTAGATCTGCAATCACTAGAGTGGTAAACAATTTTTATGAAGACTCAGTAAGTAAAAAAAATCAAGTTTCTACTAGTAGTGACGATATTAGAGAAGGTATCACAAGTGTGTTATCAGTAAAAGTACAGGACCCAAAGTTTTCTTCCCAAACAAAAGATAAACTAGTTTCATCTGAAGTTAGACCTGTGGTGGAAAGCTTGATTAGTGAAAAGCTCACTATCTGGTTTGAGCAAAATCCCCAAGCTGTTAAAATAATATTATTAAAGATACAAAAAGCTGCTGAAGCAAGAGAGGCCGCAAGAAAAGCAAGAGATTTAACACGCAGAAAAAGCTCTCTTGAGGTTAGCAATCTCCCTGGCAAACTTGCTGATTGTCAAGAAAAGGATCCAAAGTTATCTGAAATATTCATAGTAGAGGGAGATTCTGCTGGAGGATCTGCAAAGCAAGGTCGAGATAGAAAATTTCAAGCTATCTTACCTTTGCGAGGCAAAATACTTAATACTTGGAAATCAAGAATCGATAAAATATTAGGATCAACAGAAATTGGAACACTGATTACTGCATTAGGAGTAGGTATTGGTAAAAATGAATTTGATCCATTAAAACTAAGGTATCATAAAGTCGTTATTATGACTGATGCAGATGTAGATGGATCACATATCCGCACATTACTTTTAACTTTCTTCTTTAAAGAAATGAGAGAGCTTATTCAGAATGGGCATTTATACATTGCAAGACCACCATTGTATAAAATTAAAAAAGGCAAAGAAGAATTATATTTAATGGATGATCAAGAATTAACCCATGCTCTAATAAATTATGGAGTCAAAGGCTATGAATTCCAAACTTCCCAAGGAACTGTTTTTAAAGGCACAGACCTTGAGAATGAACTTAAAAATATTTCAATTGCTGAAAGTATTTTAACAAGAATTCCAGATAGATATGATAAAAAATTTCTTGAACAAATTGCGATTGCTGGATGTTTAGATGTTTCTAAATTTAAAGATAATGATAAAGCTGCTCAGGAGGCAAGTAAATATTTATCTCAGAGAGTAGACATGATTACTCCTGACTACGAAAGAGGTTGGGAAACTAAATTTGAGTATAATAAAGGTTTTACTTTCACTCGAAAGATACGAGGAGTAGATGATGTATCAATTATTGATATGGATTTGATTAAATCTCAAGCAATTGAAACATTATCAAAAAATTATGACTCTCTATATGCAATGTTTCAGTCTCCTGGAAAATTAATTGGGAGTAACGATTATAGTGAAACAATTTATTCACCATCTCAATTATTAGAAATTATAAATGATGAAGGAAAAAAAGGCTTATCACTTCAAAGATATAAGGGGCTAGGGGAAATGAACCCTGAGCAGCTTTGGGAGACTACTTTAGATCCTAATAATAGATCATTATTACAAGTTAAGATTGATGACCAGGTAGGATCCCAACAGATTTTTGAAAATCTAATGGGAGATGATGTTGCCCCTCGTAGAAAATTTATTGAAGAAGGGGCTGCATCAGTTGTTAATCTTGATATTTAATCTAAGCGTAGACGATACATATAATTATCATTCTGTTTGAGCCATTTTTGAGCATCAAGTCTATTTGTAATTAATTTATCAACTAAATTCCAAAAATTTTTACTGTGATTAAATTCTATCAAGTGGCTTAATTCATGAGCAATTATATAATTAAGTACAAATTGAGGACAAAAAATTAATCTCCAATTAATACTTATTTCATTTTTTGAATTACATGATCCCCAATAAGAAAATGAATTAGATATTTTTATTTTAGAAACCTTCACATTCAATTTTCTCGAAAATTCATTAATCGCCATACTTGATGATTTTCTTACTTCATTTTTAATCCATTTTAAAAGAATATCAGAATGTTTCTTTTTTGAGGAAATTTCTAATACATTGTGAGCTAGTCTAATTTTATTAGTTGAAGATGTAATATATTTGATTTTAAGAATATCATCAAAAAATCTAATTTTAGCTCCATTATTTATTTTTATAATTGGTTTAAGCTTTTCAATCTCTCCTGAGATCCATTCTAAATTATCTCGAGCAAATTTAGCACCATCTTCATATTTTATATAATATGGAATTGAAACAAGCCCATTTAAATCTTTTTTATCAAGTGAGAGTTTGTAGCTTTTTGATAATTTATTTTTTTTTACTTTGATATAAATGACCTCTTTTTTGTATGTAAACTCAAATTTTTTTATTAAATTTTTTCGATGCTTTTTTATTAAAGTCATATTAATTAATATAGTTAAATTTTAAATTTTAAAAAGAAGAGAAATCTCTTGAAGCAAGGAAAGCTAAATACACAAGATAATATTACTTTAAAACTAAGAACCCTTATTTTTTTTAATTGGATTGCAATTATTGGTCAATCATTAGCGGTTTTTGTTTCTTACTCAATAATTGAAGTAGATTTTAATTTAGTCGCAACTATATCCTTAATTTTTTTATTGTTATTATTAAATATTTTTTTAACTCTAAGATTTCCAATTACCAAAACTCTAAATTTTAATGAAATCACTTTCTATTTATTGTTTGACCTCTTGCAGTTAATATCTTTGTTATATTTAACAGGAGGATTAACAAATCCTTTTTGTATCTTAATTTTAGTACCCATAGTTATTTCTTCTACTTATCTTGATTTAAAGAGAACTATTTTAATCTGTACTGCTTCGATTATTTCTTTAAGTTTTTTACTTTTTTTTTACATGCCAATAAGTAGTAATTTAATAAATTTTAATAGTGATAGCTTCTCTAGAGAAGAAATCTTTTCAATTTGGGGAGCGTTAATTATTACACTTATTTTTATGTCTGCTTATTGCTATCGAACAGCTAGTGAATCACGAAAAGCAGGTGAGGCTCTTAGAGAAACTCAAATGGCATTGTCAAATGAGGAAAAAGTATCTGCCCTTATGAGTTTAACAGCTGCTGCCGTTCATGAGCTTGGAACTCCATTGTCTACCATTTCTGTGGTATCAAAAGAACTTGTTGGCAATGTTAAAAAGAATGATGTTAATTATGATGATTTACAATTAATTCAAACTCAAGTTAAAAGATGCGCTGATATCTTAAAGAGACTTAGAACTACTAAGTTTGTGAGGGATAGTGATGAGTTTCTAAATGAATTTACTTTTACAAGTTTAATAAATGAGATTTTAGAAGATTATTCGAATGAAAAAATTGAAGTATCAATTAATGCTGATGAAATTTTTTCTGAAAAGAATATTACTTTTTCAAGAGTTCCTGAGGTTATACAGTCTTTATCAAATATTATAGATAATGCATTTAAATATGCGAAAAATAAAATCGTAATCAATTTGAAATATGCAGAAAAGTACATAATTGTTGAGATAATTGACGATGGAAATGGGTTCTCACCAGAAATATACGCATTGCTTGGAGAACCATATGTCCGAAGAAGTATCGATAAAGAAGATAAAGGTTTAGGATTAGGTCTATTTATTTCAAAGAATTTACTCAGTAAATCGTATGGTGATATTGAGTTTTTAAATTATAAGCCCAATGGAGCATGTGTAAGAATATTTTTGAATAAGAAAGAATTAAACATAAAATAATTATATGAATGAAGAAAATTCACTTTTAATTTTAGATGATGACGAAATTTTTTGTAAGAGACTTCAAACAGCAATGAGTCGTAAAGGTTTTAACTCTTATGGAGCTTATTCCATAAGAGAAGCCAAAGACTTACTTAAAGAGTCTATTCCAAAATATGCTGTGATTGACTTAAGGCTGGGGGATGGTAATGGGCTCGAAATTGTATCAATTATTTCAAAACAAAGAAAAGATAGCAAAATTATAATATTGACTGGTTATGGAAATATTCCTACAGCTGTCGCAGCAGTTAAAGAAGGAGCTTGTGATTATTTATCAAAACCTGCTGATGCAGATGATATTGAGGCTGCTTTACGTTCACCATATGAGAAAATTCCTGATCCTCCAGCAAATCCTATGTCGGCAGATCGTGTAAAATGGGAACACATTCTTAGAGTGTATGAACAATGCAATCGGAATGTTTCAGAGACTGCTCGAAGGCTTAAAATGCATAGGAGGACTTTGCAGAGAATTCTTCAAAAAAAATCTCCAAGATAAGGCAGATTATGCTGATTTTTTTAATTGGTTGATTTCACTTAAAGTATTGACACCCTGATCAGCAATTTCTTGGCCAGCAACAGTATCATTCTCAGAATCAAGCTCATCCATGTTAACGAATTCAGCATATGTTGCTTTTGTTCTATCAGTAATGATATGAGCCTTTAGTAAGGTTTTTACTAAAACTCTAAATATATTATTTTGATTTTTCATCTCATCTTTAATTACTTCACCTTGGTCAATATACTTGTGAAACTCTTGATCAACCCATTTGTAATCAAGACCAACACACGAATAAACATGTTTTTTTTCTGTTGGGTTGACTAAGTTAAATAGAAGCTCAACAAATATTTTTTCAGCCCAATCTTCTACTTTTATGTGTTCTTTTTCTGAGAGCTTAGGTATTGTTCTGTCAGCCCATATTTTACCAAACTTATGATGGAAAGCTTCGTCACTCATAGTGTACTTTAATAGAGTTTTCAGTACTGGATCGTTTGTATTTTCATAAGCCATGGCGAAAGCTCCCATTGCTAAACCTTCAATCATCATTTGCATGCCAACAATCTTTTTATAAACAACATCAGATGAAACTATGTCATTAGCAACTCTACCTAGTGTAGGACCAACCTTATAAGGTGATCCCCATCTGGCTTGAATATATCTTGTAAAGCCGGCAACATGTCTTGCTTCTTCTCTAGTTTGATTAGCTGCATATTCTTGTGCTCCCGGATCTCGAAGAACATGACAAAGACTAGCACTTAAAGATAAAGCTGCTTGTTCCCCATGAAGTATTTGAGATAATACAAATCGAAAACTTTCATTATTAAGTTTGACCAATTGTTTTGTAGTTAATTTCTCTCTTATGCTTGGTATTTGTAATTCAATACCAAATGGTCCATCTGGATCTACGATATTTTGATTCTCAACATCAAATGGAATATCAAAATCTATATATTTTTTATCATTTGGATCCCAAAAATGTTTATGTGTAGCACTAATAATTTTATCAAAAGCATTTGATCGATCACTGTAACGATCTTCATCCATCATTGGTATAAAGTGTTTTGGATTTGCTGCATTATATGCAGGATCTTTAGTAAGTGAATTTTTTCCAGAGTTTGATGTCTGCCACTTTTCTTGAACTTTATATACTTTGTCTTTTGCAATTATTTTTGCAATTTGTATTTTCTGAGATAATTCAACCATATGCGAAATTTAATTCATTTGATTTGATATGTAAACAAAATGTACTATGTGAGATTATATATATCAATGCGACAAACCGTCAAATTTAAATATTATAAAAATATCATATTAATCAATATCTTAATAAATATTAATGATAGATTTTAATTTAAAAAGATATTATTTTTTGTGTACTTTATTATGTTTTTCCAATAATTTACATTCGATCCGAAGATGCTCTCAATTTAGGTAACTATCCATTTTATGATGCAAAAAATTGAAGATTTTGTTTTTAAATTTAAGCTATCAATCTTAGGCATATTTGTCTTGCTAACAATTTTGATGGGTTATTTTGCTCTTCAAATTAGAATGGATGCTGGTTTTATCAAACAGTTGCCAACAAACCATGAGTTTATTCATACCTACTTTCAGTATCAAGATGCACTAAGTGGCACTAATAATATTACAATCTCTCTAAGAACAACAGATGGAGAGATATTTGAAAAAGATTATTTATCTAAGCTATATGAGCTATCTGAAACGTTAAGGTATCTTCCAGGAGTTAATCAATCAAGCATGAAGTCTTTATGGACTTCAAATACAAGAGTAATGAGAGTTACTGAAGAAGGCTTTGAGGCAACTACGGTCATACCCGGTAATATTACTCCTCAAGAACTAACGGATAGTGAAATAAAAAATATTAGAGATAGAGTATTAACTGGTGGGCATGTTGGAAGCTTAGTTGCAAATGATTTCTCAGCTTCTTTAGTAAGAGTTGAACTTACTGAATTTGATCCTCGCACTGGAGAAAAATTAGATTATCTTCAATTAGGTCGAGAGATTGAAGCTATTCGAGATGAATTTGAGGTTGGTAAATACAAAGTAGAAATCACTGGATTTGCAAAAATGATCTCAGATATAGCAAGTGAAGCATATAATGTTGTTATATTTTTTGCTCTTGCTTTTGTATTAACTGTATTAGCCGTTTACTGGTATTCAAGATCATGGACCTTAACTTTCTTACCTCTCGTTTGTTCTTTAACTTCTTTAATTTGGCAATTTGGAATGTTAAAAGTTCTAGGGTTTGGTCTAGATCCACTCGCTATCCTTGTCCCTTTCTTAGTTTTTGCTATTGGTGTTTCTCACGGGATACAGCAAGTCAACCAGATCTCTAAGGAAGTAATAGATGGACGTTCTGCTGAATATGCTGCAAGAGCAAGTTTCTCAAGACTACTTGTACCTGGGAGTATGGCTCTAATAACAGACCTTGTTGGATTTGGTACATTGATCTTATTACCAATTGGGATGATTCAGGAATTAGGCATTACAGCATCAATTGGTGTTGCTTTTAAAATTATAACAAACTTAGTAATGCTTCCATTGGCTGCATCCTATGCAAGATATAATGATAATTTTGTTAAATCTGCATCATCAGCTATTGCATACAGAAGAAAAAGGGTTGCAGTTTTTGGAAAGTTAGCAAAACCTCGAGCAGCAGCAATCACTTTAACGATAAGTGCTGTTTTGTTTGCTGGAGCAATATTTATGGCCTCAGATAGGCATGTAGGCGACTTACATTCTGGAGCACCGGAGTTAAGGCCAGAGGCTCGATACAATCAAGATATTGGTGAAATTACTAAGAGATATAATGTTACAACAGATGTTCTCGTCGTAATCTTTGAGAGTTTAGCTCAATCCCAGGGAGTTCCACCGTGTCGCTCTATAGATATGATGAGTGCTCAAGATAATTTTCATTGGTATGCAGAAAATATCGATGGAGTTGTTTCGGTTATTTCCCTCTCCAGTATAGCTAAACGCGGAATGAGTGGATATGCTGAGGGTAATTTAAAATGGAGCTATTTACCAAGAAATGATCGAGCATTATCATTTGCTTCAAGCGTAGTTGGTCCAGAGTCAGGCTTAATGAATGAAAATTGTTCTATTATGCCAATATATATTTTTACTGAGGATCACAAAGCAACAACAATTTCCCACATAATAGAAGAAATAGAAAATTATAAATTAAAATTTATAAACTCTGACTCAACTTTTACGATGAAATCATTTTTTAAGAGACCAGCAGAGGGTACTGATTTTATTTCTGATGCTCAAGTAGTAAGTGGATCATTTTTTGCAGGTACGATCGAAGATTGGAATATTACTCAGCATAAATATTTTAATACTGATGAATGGGTCCTATTTGGTCATGAAAATAATTTTAATGTTAGAGACTTATGGAATATTAAACTATTAAATTATTTAAGAGATATAGATCAATATGATGAAAAACTAGAACCTGCTGTGAGAGAGATCCGAAAAGCAGATACAGCAATAAAAAAATTCTTTAATGAAAATGAAGATATTCCTGCGATTGTTTATGATATGGATGAAATAAACTATCGTTTAGCAAGTGGCACGGTTGGAATTCAACATGCTACAAATGAAATTATTGAAGAGTCAGAGCTTCCAATGATGTTGATTGTATATGCCGTGATTTTTCTTTTAGTATTCGGTACATACATGGATTGGAGGGCGACAATCTGTTGTACTGTTCCACTTACATTTGCAACAATGTTAGGATATGCATTTATGGATATAATGCAAATCGGATTAAAGGTTTCAACTTTACCAGTTATGGTTCTTGCTGTGGGTATTGGTGTTGATTATGCTTTTTACATTTATAATAGGCTACAAACATATTTAAAAGAAGGTATGGAAATATCTGAAGCGTTTGAGCAAACTTTTGCCAATACTGGCGCTGCAGTAGTCTTCACTGCTTTAACACTTGCAATCGGAGTATCTACTTGGTCATTCTCAGCACTTAAGTTTCAGGCTGATATGGGCATGCTCTTAACATTTATGTTTTTAATTAATATGGTTTGCGCCATGACAACACTACCTGCTTTAGCGGTTGTATTAGATAAAGTTTTTCCACGAAAAAATGATAGTATATTTAAGTTTGTAGGTGGCCAAACAGGCGTAGCTTATTTAATAACAATATCTTTGGTCATTGTAGCTTTATTTTTGATTTAACTATTCATTAACAAGCTTTATAAATATTTCCTCTAAGTTATTTTCTTCAATTTTTATGTCCTTAATGTTTATTTTAAGTTTAACTAATCTTGTAAGAACTTCTTGGTGACTAATAATACTTGGATCATATTCGATGGCTATATG
>TARA_B110000003_G_scaffold113255_1_pt1 | contig 19618 bp, 18 predicted proteins | sample TARA_B110000003 | Tara Oceans TARA_B110000003 (sample SAMEA4396424) | marine metagenome | biome: Westerlies Biome; feature: [SRF] surface water layer (ENVO:00010504); material: water (ENVO:00002006), including particulate matter (ENVO:01000060) such as... | depth 5 m
TAAGCTCCACTCGCACGTCGTTATTCACGGAAACAGTGAGATCGGAAAAGAAAATGAATTTTTCCCCTTTGCTGCAATCGGCATTAAATCACAGGACCTCAAATATTCCGGAGAACCAACTGCACTCGTAATAGGAGATCGCAACGTCTTTCGTGAAAACACAACTGTCCACCGCGGAACCGAAGAAGGCTCCCCAACTCAAATCGGCTCAGATAATCTTTGCCTCTCCTACGCTCACATCGCACACGATTGCCAGGTCGGAAATAATGTCATCCTTTCCAACAACGGAACCCTCGCTGGCCATGTTCACGTCGCGGACTACGCTATCATTTCCGGCCTCACCGCCATCCATCAGTTCTGCAAGGTAGGAACGCATTCCATTACCGGAGGAATCTCCAAGATCGTTCAGGACATCCCACCCTTCACGATCGTCGACGGAAACCCATCCACCATTCGCGGGGTCAATCAAGTTGGCCTCCAAAGGCGCGGTTTTAGTGATGAAGATATCCGAGCTCTCCGAACTGCCTACAAAAAACTCTTCCTCAAGAAAGATACCAATCTTACTAAAGCAGTTGAGACTCTCGATCCGGCAGTTGCGAACAATGAGAAAGTTTGTGAACTTCTAACCTTTATCGAAAACTCAAAACGCGGGGTGATCCGCTAGCAACTCAATCCGCGAACCAACTCAAGCAAACTGGCCTCACACTCATGCTTGGTATCAGAAATCTGGTGGATCGATGAACTACCAAACCGCCCATTCTTGAAAGTCACGACCCGGTTTGTATCGCCAGCTAGCAGGTGATCAACGGCGGCAACTGCAAATTTATAGGCCATAATCCGATCATAAACTGTCGGAGAACCACCTCGCTGAACATGTCCTAAAACGGTTAGACGGGCATCCATATCCAAAAATTCGCCCATCCATCGTGTTAAGGGTTCGGCCATACCAGTTCCTTCCGCGACAATCCCTAAAACATAGCGTTTTCCAGCTGCGCGTTGTTGCCGCAATCGTTCGCCAACCGCATCGAGATCATACTTAATCTCCGGAACCAGACAAACCTCCGCACCATTTGCAAGCGCACTTACCATCGCGAGATACCCACAGTCACGTCCCATCGTCTCGATTACAAAGGCCCTCGAAAAAGAAGACGCAGTATCCCTAATGCTATCTACACTTGAGCGAATCATATTCAGCGCTGTATCAACCCCGAGGCAGTAATCTGTCCCCGAAATATCGTTATCAATCGTCGCAGGAATACCCGCAAACGGCACCTTGAAATCGACGTAGAATTGGTTTAACGCGTTGAAGGAACCATCTCCACCAATGATGATAAGTTTTGAAATCCCAAAATTCTGCAAATTATCAAAAGCTTGCTTTCTAAATTCATATTCAAAAAATCGCTTCGATCTCGAGGAGCCAAGCGCTGTGCCGCCCCGATAGAGCATACCACTGAGACGGTCAGGCGTGGCCTCTTTGATCCACCCCTCAATCAAGCCTCTCAATCCCCATTCAACCAAGTAAGGAACCATCCCCTTCTTGCGGGCATAATCAGCAGCCGATTTCACCGCGGGATTCATCCCCGCAGCGTCTCCGCCGGAAGTTAGGATCGCAATTTTTTCACTCAAGATGGAGGTCCAATATCACAGATATTAGCGATCTCAAGCCCTGTGCCCAAAATCGATACCCAAAACACAGAGATCATCCTCAAAAACCTTGTCAGCTGCAAAATTAACAGCGGCGTTCACTACTCGGTCGATTGCGTCCATTGTTTGATCCCCACTCTGGAGCGCTTCACACATTCTGGCTACGCCAAACTCCTGCCCATCAACACCCAGAACCTCAAAGAGGCCATCGGTAAAGGTCCAAATTCCATCCAGAGATTCCACCGGAAGACACATTTCAGGAAATTTGAATTCTGGGACCATTCCCAATCCAGGACCTTGAGCCTCAGATCCCAATTCTAAAATTTCAATCACTCCATTCCGGCTCACAATGGGATTCGGATGACCGGCTGAAGCGATTTTCAGCTCACCACGTTCTAAGTCCACATAACCATAAATTGCGGTCGCAAAAATCAATTGACTAGTTCTTTCGAGTAGGTGGGACAATCCGTCGTTCAACCCCTCTAAAAACGCCCCTGGCTGATCTCCCAGAGCCTCTCCCTGCTTTTCAAGTAAACCACGCAACATCGAAACAATCAGTGCCGAACGCACGCCGTGCCCCATAACGTCACAAACAAAAAACCCCGCCTTACCTTGACCCAGCGGAATCACCTCAAAGAAGTCTCCTGCTAGATGAGAAGCCGGCTGATGACGATGATGAAAATCCGCGGTCCGCCCACTTTTACGATACGCAATAGACGGAATTACACTAGGCAAAGCCGCCTGCTGAATCTCGCGCGCCAACCCCAACTGCTCTTCAAGAGCATCATTCTGACGTCCCAAAATCCTTGTAATATTTTCAAGCTGTTGCTTTGTTTCAATCAACTTGGTAACGTCAGAAGAAACTCCAAAAATTCCTCGTAAAGTTCCGTCTGGCAAATACCACGGATATTTTGAAGACACGGCCCAAGAAACATGGTCATCCTTCCAGGATATTTCTTCGAGCTTCCTCACCACAGGCTTGCCGGTAGCCATGATTTCCCGTTCATCCCGGATCGATTCCCGGACCAGCTTTTCTCCAAAAAAGTGACTATCACTTTTGCCCACCGCCTCATCCGGAGATTTAGCTCCCACAAGGTCTGCCATTCTTTGGTTCACCAAAACGAAGTTTGAATCCAAGTCTTTAAAGTAAACAAACACCGGCATATTATCAATTACTAGCCGCAGAAGGTGGCGTTCTTCACTAATTTCCTGATTAACCACCCTCAATTTCTCCGCAATCTGCTCTAGGTTCCGCTCAGTTTCGATTAGCTCAGTCACATCATGGGTTAGACCAAAAGTTCCAAGTAACTCGCCGTTCAATCCCCGCCACACTTTCTTGGTCACCAAACTCCACGACTCATGCCCGTCCCCCCAGATCTCGTGCTCCAACTTCTCCTCCTGACCAACCTCCGTCTCCATAATTTCAAGCTCTCGAGCACGCGATAAATCAGCATGCTCCTTTTCAAAGAAATCGTGATCCCTTTTCCCGATCAAATTCGCAATCGTTCCAGCTCCCACGCGTTGAGCAGTTGACCGATTTGCCCGCATAAAACGTGAATTCTTGTCCTTGAAATAAACATTTATGGGGACCCGATCTAAGATCAAATCGATCATCTTGCGTTCCTCGGCCAGAGCCTTCTCCGCAAAGCGTCGCTTTGAAATATCGATTAAGCTTCCTACCAATCGCATCAAGTTTCCATCGTCATCCCGCAATGGTAAAGCCCTTGCTCTAAACCATTTCCACTCACCCGAGTTTGTGCGAATTCTTGCCTCATCTGCAAATAACTTCCCACCTCGATACAGGACTCGATTCAGCTTCCGAGTCAACCGTGCTAAATCTTCGGGATGCACGTGTTTCTCCGGTTTCTCTAAGATGTTTGGCGCCCCAAAACACCCATAACCCAAAAATCCGAGCAAACGATTAGAATAGTAGATGTCCCCGGTCTGAAGATCCCAATCAAGAATCCCCTCATTCGAGGCCTTGAGAGCCAAATCAAGTCTCTCCTCTTCCAAACTCATCTCGTGATCTCCCATCCCAACAGACAAATTGCATTTTTAAATTCCTGAGACCCTCCAAAATTCTTTACTGACTCTGCAAGTCTTTCCATTACACGGTCTAAATCACCACCTCGCTCAACCTCTTCTAGCATCCGCGTTACTCCGAATTGCTCACCCTCGACGTTACTCGTATTCTGGAATCCCTCGGTAAAACAAATCAACCTCCGGAATCCTGATAACGGCGCCGAAACCATTCCATAGCTATTATTTTCAGCAATGCCTAAAGCCGGTCCGCAAGCATGAACCGGCGGCACGAGCTGGCGAACCCCATCGTCAAAAACTGCAATCGGATTCACGTGTCCCGCAATCGAAAGTTGAATCTCTCCTTTTGTCAAATCCACTAATCCATAAAACGCGGTCACCTTAGTCTCACGCCCCGAGCCCAACAATAAGTGAGACAGTCCCACATTTATCCCCGTCAAAAAATTCCCTGCGTCTCCGGCTGAGGCAACCTCCTTCTCGATCAATCCTCGTAACATCGAAACGATTAGGGCCGAGCTTACACCCTTATCAGAAACCTCACCCATTAAAAAACCAACCCGATCCGGCGCAAGAGGTAGGACCTCAAAAAACTCACCTGTCAACAGGCGAGCTGGCTCATAAAGACGGAAAAAATTCATGGTCGCTCCCCCCCCAAAAACTGTCGGAAATTTGTCAGGCAAAAGCGCCTGCTGCACTTCCCTCGCTAACTCTAGCTCTTCGGCCATCTCCCGATTTTTTCTTTCGTAGGTTGCAGCGAGCTTCCGGAGATCCGACTGCGCCTGCATCAAATCAGAAATGTCGCTTGAGACCCCAAAAGTCCCCACGACATCTCCCTCACTGTCACACCAAGGATACTTTGATGTCATCACCCAAGTCTCCTTTTCTCCCCCCCAAATCTCTTTCTCAATCTCCCCCGCGATTGCCACACCCAATTGCATGATCTGTTTCTCATCGGCTTCAGTCTTGCTCCAGTGTTCTTCGGAAAAAATATCCCGGTCCGACTTATCATAAAGCTCCTCCGGACAGCTAAACCCACACCACTCTGCAATCGCCTGATTCGCGATCACAAATTCATGATCACAATTCTTAAAGTAAACGTGCAAAGGCACACTATCAATAACAAGGCGTAGCCTTTCTCGTTCCTCTTCGATTAAGTGATTTTGTGCATTAAGTTGCGAGGTCACCTTTTCCTGAGCTTCACGAGTCCTAATCAATTCAGAGATATCAATAGTTGCTCCGAAAGTTCCCCTCACTTGGCCATCATGGCCGATCCATGCATGCTTCGTACTCTTAACCCATGTGTCTTCGCGATCGTTCCACTTCTCATGTTCCGTCAAATCCTCGACGCCACCACCCGAAGCCATTATTTCCTTCTCAACTAAACGAGCATTTCTTGCGTGTTCATCGCTGAAAAAATCAGCATCTGATTTACCGATCAAATCCTTAGCTGAACTAAAACCCATCTTTTTGGCTGTCGGTAAGTTTGCCATGACGAAGCGAGACTCCTGATCTTTCAAATACACATTCATGGGAATGTTATCCAGCAGGGTTTCGATGAGGTGTCTCTCCTCTGCTAGCTGCCTTTCCGCCTCCTTGCGTTTTGATATATCGATTAAGCTACCTGCGATCCGCGTCACCTTTCCAAGCCCGTCCCGCACCGGCGTCCCCCGAACCCGAAAAGACTTCCAGTCACCCCTTTTGGTTTTCACCCTTGGCTCTACTGCAAACAAATCCTCACCCTCCTGTAAAACTCGACGCAGAGCTTCATCCACCGCAGCAACCGAGGGCAGATCCATGTGCTCTCCACGATCTTGAAAAAAGTTTGGCATCTCGCTCTTGCGATACCCCATAAATCGACACATTCGCGGAGAATAATAGATGGTGCCTTTCACAAGGTCCCAGTCCCAAATACCCTCTCTCGAGGCTTGGAGCACCACCTGCAGCCGGTTTTCTTTCCAACTTGCCATCCTTTGTTAGGAAGGGAACACCACTTATCCCCTAGCCTCAACGCAAAAGATAATAAACTCGAACTCAATCGAGAAATTTTCCGGGATTTAGAATCCCCTTGGGATCAAACGCATTCTTAACCGTATGATGTGCCGCAAAAGCTACGTCTCCGAGGGCATCCTTAATCCATGGTTTTTTTGCCAATCCAACCCCATGTTCTCCCGTAATTACCCCTCCGTTTTCAAGCACCCAAGTAAAAAGAACATCTAACGCCGCGTCCGCTTTCTCACGAACCGACGGAGTATCATAATCCTCCACCATTAAGTTCGTATGAATATTACCATCACCGGCATGACCAAAGCAGGCCACAGGAATCCCTGTCTTTTTTTCGAGCCCCGCCGCAAAAGCAGCCAACTCCACTAATTTGGACCGCGGAACGACAATATCCTCATTAAGCTTCGTCAAACCTGTTGCTCGCAAAGAATAAGAAAAGTCGCGGCGTAATTGCCAAACCTTTTCGCAAGCCTCCTCATCAGCATGAAATTCGCTAGACAAGGCACCGACTTCATTAAGGACCTTCTCCAACTCTTTTAATTCACTCGCAACGGCCTGGGCTCGACCGTCGATCTCGACAATCAAATGAGCCTTGCCCGGACGTAACGAGCCCTCTCCCAAATAAGCTCGCGCAGCTTTTAGCGTGAACTCGTCCGTAATCTCAAGAGCAGATGGAAGGTGTCCTGAATTTAGAATCGCCTGCACTGCACCAGCAGCATCGACAAACTCCGGAAACGTCGCTGTAAGCATCGCGCGAGTCTGCGGATGAGGGATTATACGCAAGGTTGCCTCGGTGATTACTCCAAGCATTCCTTCACTTCCGACGAAAAGATGTAACAAATCAAAGCCCGTCTTGTTTTTATGACACCTCCCTCCGATATGCAGAATTTCCCCACTTGCCAAAACCACCTCCAAACCAAGAACATAGTTCTTTGTCACCCCATATTTCAAACAACGAGGGCCGCCTGCGTTCGTAGCCAAATTTCCCCCAATTGAGCACTCATTCAAAGAGGCCGGATCCGGCGGATAATACCAACCAAGTTCGCTAACCGCATCTTGTAGATCTTTTAAAATCACCCCCGGCTGCGTCACCACCACACCATCCTCTGGCATGATTTCCACCACTGACTTCATCCTTGCCACCGACAAGGCAATTCCACCTTCTACCGGCACACACCCACCAACATAACCAACTCCTGCGCCACGAGTCGTCACCGGAATTCCCCGTTTATTGGCAAACTTCATCACCGCCACCACATCATCCCGAGATTCCGCAAAAACGACCACCTCCGGTAGATGCGAAAAATTCCACCGATCGGCCCCATGCTCCTCAAGTATCTCCGCCATCGTTGAAACCTTCCCAACGCCTAGGCATGCTCTCAATTCGCCAATCACCCCCTCTTGTTGCCAAAGTCTTCTCAAAACTGCAACTCATACGAAAAAAAAACGGTCTGATATCCACTCTCATGTGAGCTGAAACGAAGAGCGTCCTCGCTAAGTAGCCATTGCAAAGAGTAACTAAAAAGTCTCCATAGCTTCCCCCTTTGCCTATCGGCGAGGGAGACAGAGTATTCGGATAAGCAATTTTCATACCTCCCTTATGCGTTTTCTCTTCATTTTGAGCCCCTCTCTCATGCTCTCGACAAAAAATGGACCTTACTTCTCAGGCCGCCGCCGACCTCATGATCTTTCTCAAAAGTGACAGGCAACTCAGCAATCGAAAACTTCAGGCCTTGAACCGAGCCTCTATCGACAAGGAAGCCGCCACCTTCAAAATTAGGGAAGATTACATAGCTCTATTCCGTATCATACTCTCATGAGATTCATCTTCTCCTTTTCCTTCCTCTCCTGCATCACATCGGCCCTTGCTGCCCCCCCTATCAATCCCAACATCGGTCACAATCACCATCATCACCGTCACGGAGAAAAGCACGAAACGGTCGCACCTACTCCTGCCCGATTTGTCACTTCCCGTAAAAGCAGCGTCAAACTACCCCTTCCCAACGAAAATGATGCCTTCACTTTTATCGTTTATGGCGATCGCACCGGAGGGCCGCCTGAAGGCGTTTCCGTGCTCGCCGACGCAGTTCGTGACACCAATCTTCTCGAACCCGACTTCGTCATGACGGTTGGTGATCTCATCAATGGATACAGCAACGAGGAAATCTGGATGACCCAGATGAAGGAATACAAGTCCATTATGAGCCAACTCGCATGCCCGTGGTTTCCCGTTGCCGGAAACCATGACATCTACTGGCGAGGTAAGGATAAAAGTAAAAAGCCCGAAGGTGAAATGGAAGCTGCATATGAAATGCACTTTGGTCCACTCTGGTATGCCTTCGAGCACAAAAACTCTTGGTTTATCATCCTCTACTCTGATGAAGGTGATCCTCAAACTGGAGAGAAAACCTTTGGAAAACCCGCCGCTCAGAAAATAAGTCCAGAGCAATTCTCTTGGCTCGACCAGACTCTCACCAAGGCTAAAGGTGCCGAGCACGTCTTTCTCTTTCTCCACCATCCAAGATGGCTAGGACGCGGCTATGGCGACGATTGGGATAAAGTTCACAGGCGTCTCACCGCTTCTGGCAATGTCTCCGCGGTCTTCGCAGGTCACATTCACACCATGCGCTATGACGGCCCAAAGGATGGCATTGAATATGTCACCCTTGCCACTACTGGCGGCGGACAATCCAGCTCTATTCCCCAAGCCGGATACCTTCATCACTATGATATCGTCACCGTCCGCAAAGACCGCATTTCACTGGCAGCTGTTCCAGTCGGCGAGGTTCTCGACGTCCGCGAAATCACTGGCGAATTGGTTTCACAAGTCAACAAAGTGAAAAGATCACCTGTGAAAATTTCACCTCACCTCACACTTAGAAATAACGAAGGTGGACAACATCAATTATCGATTACTTTGAACAACCCGAGCGACCGCCCCGTCGCAACCGTGATATCTAGCAGCAACCCCAACTTAGATTTCCGTTGGCAGCCCGACCACCAGCACACCACTCTGAAACCTGGAGAAACAAAAGAGATGAACTTTAACCTTTCTTGGGATGACCATCTCACCAAAGGCAACTTTAGCGGCCCATCTTTTCACATCGATTCCGAATACCTCGCTAAAGGATTCGCCTACGAAATCCCAAGAAGAACGATTTCTGTGCCACTAGATTTGGAACTGAGCAGCAAGACCGACCTCCAAAATGGCGCGGTTCGCTTCAATGGATCGAACACCGCTCTTTCCATCCCTTCGAAGCGCTTTGACATCAAGAAAGAATTCACACTTGAATGCCGCTTCAAGGCCGAGACCTTTGCCGGGCGAACCGGGCTTGTCACGAAGACTGAAAATTCTGGTTACGGAATCTTTATCAGTGACGGGAAACCCGACTTCTCGGTAAATCTCGATGGTAAATATCTCAGTGCAGCCGCATCATCCTCTCTGTTGAAAACCGACCAATGGCATACACTCGCGGGAATTTATGATGGCAGGGAGGCCCGCCTTTACCTCGACGGAATACTTATCGCCTCAGCCTTAGGAACTGGAAAAATCAAGGACAACAGGCTCCCGCTAATGATTGGAGCAGACGTCAACAATCAGGGCCAACCCACTTCTTTTTTTAAGGGCTTGATCGATTACGTTTCCCTCACCCCAAAAGCTCTTTACTCACATGAGACCTCTGCTGCGAACGGAGACCGAAAAGCAGCTATCATTGATCTACAACTCAATGAAAATATCGGCCCTTGGCATCCCGACGCATCGGGATCAAAGGCTCATGCAATAGCAATCGGTGGGGTCACGATTGAAACCATTAAGTAGCTTAAACATGTTTTTCTACTTTCTGATTATTCAACTCGCAACATGTGCGGCTATGACCGGTATCATCTGGATGGTTCAGATCGCAATTTATCCGCTCTTTGGACGGTTGAAGGGGGCTATATTTGATGACTATCACGCGCACTACATGAAGCGAGTGACTTATGTCATAGCTCCCCTCATGCTCATTGAAGTGGTATGTTGCGCTGCGTGTCTTTACCTCGGCGATTGGCAGGTAATGGCGCCCTCTAGCCTTCTTCTCGCAGCCGTCTGGGCTTCAACCGCATTCATCCAAGTCCCCCAGCATGCAAAACTCACCCCAGAAACAGTTCAAGCCCTAGTTTACACCAATTGGATTCGAAGCATCGCGTGGACCGCGAGGACTGGCTTGCTATCTTGGCTAACAGTCATATATTCCGAAAGTCGCCAGTGATCAGCTTTTTGTTCACTCATCTTCTAGGAAGACGGATTGCCAAGCGGCAATCTGAAGCCAAGGTTTTTCCCAATGTCTGACTTTCTTGTGATCGGTTCCGGTATCGCCGGGCTTTCCTTTGCTATCAAAGCTGCCGGCTTTGGCACTGTAACTGTCATCACCAAAGGCAAAGTTCTTGAATCTAATACCGCGTGGGCTCAGGGCGGCATCTCAGCAGTCCTTCCGGAAGGACTGCGCGATCCCGACGACAACTATGAAAAGCACATCGCAGATACCCTTGAAGCAGGTGCCGGACTTTGCAACGAGGAAGCCGTTCGCACGATCGTGGAGGAAGGGAGCGAGACTATCGATGAACTGGTTGCTTGGGGTACTAACTTTGATAAAAATCATAATGCTCCAGATCGTTATTCGCTTGGCAAAGAAGGTGGTCACTCTGAACGCCGAATCCTTCACGCTAAAGATACGACTGGCCGCGAGATTGCCACTTCGCTTGTCGAAACCGCAAGACGTCACCCTCAAATCACGCTGCTCGAGAATCACTATGCTATTGATCTCATTACCACTGGAAAACTCGGCGTCGTCACCGACAACCGAGTCCTAGGAGCTTACGTTCTCGAGATCAAATCTGGGAAGGTCAAAGTCATGGAGTCGCCACGAGTCATTGTCGCCACAGGCGGATGTGGGAAGTCCTATTTATACACCACTAATCCAGATTCAGCAACAGGTGATGGCCTAGCAATGTGTTGGAGAGCTGGAGCCTCGGTCTCAAATATGGAGTTCGTGCAATTTCACCCTACCTGCTTTTATAACCCTGCCGCCACCGGTCCAGAAGCCCGCTCCTTTTTAGTCTCAGAAGCCGTCCGCGGCGAGGGTGCCTTACTGATTAATGATCAAGGACACCAATTCGTTAATGACCATGACCCACGTGGATCGCTCGCAGCTCGTGACATCGTAGCCCGCGCCATCGACACCGAAATCAAACGCACCGGCGCGCCCTGTGTCTTTCTTGATATTGCTCCCCTCGGCGAAACCTTCACTGAGCGTTTTCCTTTCATCCACGAAACTCTCCTCTCCTTTGGTCACGATGCACTCAAGAAGCCCATTCCGGTCGTGCCCGCCGCTCATTATCAATGCGGAGGAGTGGAAACCGACCTTTTTGGAAAAACCTCGGTGCGCGGGCTATACGCTATCGGCGAAGTCGCCTGTACAGGTCTTCATGGCGCAAATCGACTTGCCTCAAACAGTCTTCTTGAAGGCAACGTTCTTGCCAGACGTGCCCTTGGTGAAATCATGCGCCTTTACCCTCCGGCCAAAGAAGTCCCGACAGCACCCGTAATTCCGATATGGGAACCCGGCAATGCAGCACCACCCGATGAATTGGTAAACATTTACCATGCTTGGGATGAACTTCGTCGAACTATGCAGGATTACGTCTCCATCGTGAGAACCGATAATCGCCTGCGTCGTGCTGCCTACCGCCTCCAAAATCTTCGTCGTGAGGTCAAGGAATTCTACTGGGGTTACACTCTTACCCCCGACATCCTCGAGCTAAGAAACCTTGTAGCGACCGCATCCCTGATCGTCGACTCAGCTCTCCTCAGAAAAGAGTCACGTGGATCTCACCATACTCTAGACTACCCACACCGTGAACAAAGATTCGATCAAGACACAGTCTTGCGTAGATTCTAATTCATCTTTCGAAGCTAAATCTTCCGGATTGGCAAAACCACATCCTCTCAAGTCAAGGAAGTGAGAGTTATCTATTAGGACAAACAAGAATTCGTATGTCGCATTAGAAGACAGTTTTCCTCAAACTCTCTTGGGTATGCCCACTGCCTAAAGCTGATATTCTCCGTCCTCGTCCGTGCCATACCAACCAAGCTCCCGAAATGCTGTGACGATCGGAATCTCAAGATGATCATCTTCACCTTCCGCAAACTCGATAGTTGCAGAGCGAGTCATACCGCGCTCTGAAGCGATACTGATGACAGTTTTATTGGGTGGAAGATTGATCCAGTCCCCCCAGTCCTTTTTATCATGCTTTGGATCGAGACCCTGATCATGAAGTGACGATACGACCTGCTTGATCGATGAGGCTTTTTTGGTTTCGGGAATATGTAGAATAGTTTCCATTACAGAGTGTGCTTCGCACAGCATCACCGATCAAAGTGGCTTGCGGCAAGAGCGAAAGACTCCAACTTAAACTTTTATCCAGGAACCAGACTTGTGGCTCTCCCAGGACTTTGCCGCGAGATCAACACCTTTTGCTCCCTCGCGAAGAGACCAAGGGAACGGCTCATCAAGTGCAATATGCTTGAGAAAGAGCTCCCATTGGACCTTAAAAGCGTTCTCACAGGGTCCCGGGTCAACGATATCCCAGTTAGCGTAATAATCGATAGGGCTATCCACATCAGGGTTCCAGACTGGACGAGGCGTGTTGTCAAGGCTCTGGGCCCAGCACTTACGAAGCCCGACAATTGCACTCCCTTTAGTTCCATCAACCTGCATGGTTAGCAGATCATCGCGGCGGACCCTTACATCCCAAGATGAGTTGAATTGACAGACCACCCCAGTCTTGGTCTTAAATAAGGCATAAGCCGCATCATCGGCCGTACATCGGTAGGGATTTCCATCTTCTCCAATCCGCTCAGGCAAGTGAGTGGCAGCATGGGTAAACACCTCAGAAATTTCGCCGAAAAGGTTATCGATGACATAGCGCCAGTGGCAATGCATATCGATAATGATCCCTCCACCATCCTCCTGACGGTAATTCCAACTTGGACGTTGGGACTCCTGCTTTGCATCGTGACCAGAAAAAACCCAATACCCAAACTCGCCTCGCACCGAAAGTATTTCTCCAAAAAAACCTTCATCACGCAGTTTTAAAAAGGCTTGAATCCCAGGCAACCAAAGCTTGTCCTGAACAGTTCCATTTTTCACTCCAGCCGTCTCTGCGATCTCGGCAATGCGGAACGCTTCAGAAGGATCAACCGCCGTCGGTTTTTCGCAGTAGATATGTTTTCCGGCTGCGATTGCGCGCTCTAAAAAACCAATACGATAGGGAGTTCCCGACGCATCGAAGAAAATTGAGTAGGAATCATCCGCAAGGACCGCATCAAGATCAGTAGAATATTTTTTTACTCCATACTCGATTGCAAGTGCCTTCAATTTCTCCTCATTCCGCCCAGTCAAGATCGGCTCGGGCATGAGTCGCATACCATCTCCAAGCTTAACCCCACCCTGCTCTCGAATTGCTAAAATCGACCGTGCCAAATGTTGATTCGTTCCCATTCTTCCAGTGACGCCATTCATGATGACTCCGATTCTCTCGATATTTTCCGTGCTCATAATAATTGATAAACTTTGTCGTAGGCGTAGAGAATTTCATCAAGAAATTCCCCTTGATCGCACTCCCACCATTTGGATGAAAAAATCTCCACTTCGCGAAATCCTTCAAACCCTACATCCCTCATCATCCCATCAATTCCATGAAGATCACAACATCCTTCCCCCATGATACCACGATCTAAAAGTAGGTGACTCTGATCAGGTTTAAAATCACAAATATGATACGCGTCCAGCCAACCATTTTTGGCACATCGTTGAATTTGCTCGGCGAGATCAAGCTCCCACCAAACATGATAAACATCTAGGGCTATCCCCACATTATGGTGATTAACCTCTTCACACAGGTCATTCGCTACCCGGAGCGATGGAATCGCCGAGCGATCACCAGCATAAACAGGATGAAGTGGCTCAATCAAAAGTCTTACCCCATGAGACGCTGCCTCATCGGCAAGCGTCGCTATCGCGTCGCGAATTTGCTCATAATTTTCCCGCGGACTTTGCCCAACCGTAGCTCCACAAACCAAAACTAATGAAGGAAGCCCCAAAATTTCCGCCTCACGAATCAACTGACGGTTTTCCTCAAGCGCGTTCCTCCTCTCCCTCTCCGTCTTCCCAGTAAAAAACCCTCCTCGCACATATGAAATTCCACGTAGTCCTGCATCGCGCACTTGGCGCGCAACCGAACAAAGATCCTCACCCTCAACCGTTTCACGCCAAATCGAAATCCCCCCAATCCCACGCCTCGCATATTCCTCGATACACTCATCAATCGACCACGGCTTAGTCGTAAAAGTGTGAACAGCAAGATCCTGATAATTCATCGATTAAGTAGTTTCTCCAACAAACAATTTCCCCTTAATCAAAAGAGTATTCATGCTCTTCTCGCGCTGCACGATCTCCGACTGAAGAGACCGTCCAACCTCTCTGGACAATTCAAAAACAGAAAGATTTACCGATGTCAGTTTAGGATGAGCGATTTCGTGAATAGGGCCGCAATCGCAACCGGTCACCCTCACGTCATCGGGAATTTTTAAGCCGAGTGATCTTAATTGCTGCATGAGGATGATTCCCACAACATCATTAAACCCCACAAAAGTTCGCACCCCACGATCATAGAGCGCTTTTACATGATCGGCAGTAATTTCACTGGGACTCTCGACCTTCGACTGATCAGCTGACGGATCAAAATCGATTCCATATTCCAAACATCCTTCTGTGAATCCATTTAATCGGGCACGAGTGAGATCACCAAAGCCCCCATAGTAAATATAGCAGCAGTTGCCACTCAGATCTCGTTCGGCAAGATGACCAACAAGTTGTTTCATGGCGTCCTGATGATCACTGATCACGTGCCTTACTCCACGAACCATACGGTTCAGAACTACACAGGGCACTCCGCGCTCCTTAATCTCGCTCAAGACCCGACCTGAGGGACGGTGAAATGCGAAAACAAACCCATCCACCTCTCCTCCTTTTTTATGAGGGAAGGGCTGATATTTATCCGAAGATGTTTCGACAATTAGATTAGCGACCGATGGAAGAAGCCCTTCACGAAGCCCTTCAGTCAAAGTCATGAAATTGTAGAATAATTGCGTGCTCCGTTCCTTGGCTGGAGGCAAAACAAGCTTGATGGTGAGAATCGATCTCTCAGCGTGTCGCTTCTGGGAACGCCTAACGTATCCGAGTTTTTTCGCGATGGACTCAACATGTAATCGAACATCCTCCCCAATTAATACAGATCCACCAATCGCGCGGGAAACTGTCGCTTTTGAAACGCCTGCCTTCTCGGCAACCTTAGCCATCGTCACTTTTTCAACCGCTCCACTCATTTTAAAAGTAGCCTAATCGCTTGGCGCAATCTTTCATAATGTCGACCTCCCAATCCGGTCGGCGGGGACAGAGCTTGTGAGGTTCGCTCGTTGGGATACGCCCGAGAAGATGTTGAAAAACGGCGCAGCTGTGTTTGTAAGCCGGAACGGACTCCCGGAATCCCAAGTTTCCTAGATATTGAAGGGCGTCATTTAATTCGAAATAGGCCGCGTCATTGACGCTCCATAACCTGTCCCGCTCAGCAAATTTCTCTGGGCAAAACGCAGCAAGGCCAAGGAGATAATCAGAGCCGTATTCGATCATATCAATCCCAAGATCGTTTCCTGTGTATATTCGAAAATCGGGCCTTACTTCATCCCGTAAAGCAAGGCGCTTCAGCTCTTCATCTCGGCTAAGTGAGGAATGCTTGATTCCCTTCAGGGCGGGGATACCCATCAATCCGCGAATCACCTCCTCACTGTAAATCATTCCGTTAGGCGCAAACATCTGACCTAACTCAAAACCAAGAACCGAATCATAGGGTTCGCAAACTTTGGTATAGAGCTCGACAATCTCGTCACTCGCCCACTCGTGGAAACGGGTCGTCTGAAAAAGAATAGGCGTCCCTCCGCGCTCAGCAATCGCATCAGCTCCCCTGCGATAAAGGTCGACCAAGTCGCCCTCCAAACCTTCTACGAATACCCCAGCTACAAAAGATCGATCAGCACCAAGCGCCTCACGCGTCCATTCCAAAACCTTCACACGTTCGTCATTCGAGAGATAATTGGCATAACCTGTATCCATATTCACGGCACATTTTAAGCCGACCTCCTCCGTTCGCTGTATCGCAGCCTGAAACGCATCCCGCGCCATGGAACCATCTTCTTCAAAAGGAAGTAGACACGCAGCCATCCCCTCAGGCTTTCGCCCCAATGTCCGCATCCGCAACCGGTCCTCTATTTTCATCGGGGAGAAATTTAGTTGCACGCAACAAATTCGCAAGGCTTAATTTAACGAATTTATCTGAACCCAGAGACGCGTGAATGTTTTCTCGGAGTCTGAAACAAGCGTATCACCAAAGACCCTCAGAACCACTGTCCCATCACCATTATCAATTGGCGTCTAAACGAGCCATCTTTGTTGGGCCCACTCAACCAAATCAATACCTGCCTCAACACGAGCTCTTGAGATGGTCATACTACTTGAGAAATTATTCAAGATCGCTATTCTTTTCGGCTCTGGCTTGATCACCTATCCCATCGGATACTTAATCTCGTTGCTCACTTCATCGATTAAAGTAAGCGTTTTTTCGTCCAATTCCAAACCCGCCGCTTTAAGAATCGGCTCCATCTGCGCAGCCGCGCGCACGCCCACTATCGTCGCCGCCACAAAATCATGCTGTTTGCTCCAAGCTGTCGCAAGTGTCGTCACATTAAGATCAAGCTCCTTTGCGATCTCGCCAAAACGCTTAGTCGAGGCAATAGTCCGATCGTTCACAAAACGCGTCGCCATAGCCCGTTGACGCGCTCCACCATTTGTTAGGTATTCGGAAAAGCGCGCGCCATCGGGAACCCCATCGTTATATTTCCCCGTCAAAACTCCACCCGCTAATGGGCTATAAGGCAGGAGGCTCACATTTTCTCTCAGCAAACATTCAGCTAACTCATGCTCGTCCCTACGGTTATTCAGTGAAAAATTATTTTGTATCGAATCAATGCGGGTCATCCCTCCTAGATCACTTGTCCAAAGGCTCTTCATAACTCCATAAGAATCATCGTTACTCAGCCCAATCGCTCGCACCTTCCCCTCTTTTACGAATTCATCAAGAACCTCGAGAGTATCCGCCGCCCTCATCCCATGATCTGGCCAGTGAATCTGATATAAATCAACGTAGTCCGTTCCCAAACGACTCAAACTTCCCTCCAAAGCTTTTCGCAAATGAACACGGTCGAGAGCAGCTTTCCCATGACGAATCGGCGGACAAAACCAGCCATGAGCCGCTCCCGCCACTTTTGTTGCCAAAATTACCGACTCCCGAGGCTTCGACTTCAACCATTCCCCCACCCATTCTTCGGTTAACCCAGCCAACTCCTCCGTTGGAGGCACAGGATAGACTTCCGCGGTATCAAAAAAATCGATTCCAGATTCAATCGATTCATCCATAATTCGGAAACTCTCTTCCTTGTCAGCCTGCGTTCCGAAAGTCATGGTCCCCATGCAAATTTCACTGACTACAATTCCACTTGTTCCTAGTCGCCTTTTTTCCATACCCCCCCATTCTCCTCAGGCCCTTCTAACAGGCAAGCGACTTCGCATTTAACCTCCAATTTCCACTCGTATTTTCAAGATCACCATCGTTCGCATCTCCATTAGGGGCCACCGCTGACCACTCTACTCTTATCATTCAGTGAACTGCCGCCACCAATTGCCTGAACCACTCCTCTGGATTTCTCAAACAAGTATGACTTTCATGGTTATCATATTTGGAACTCCAGTAATTTGGTATCATCGAAGCAACTTACATTAACAGCCTCAGCTTCTTACTTAAGAAATATCATTTCCGAAGCACCATCTCCCTGTCTATTTTTTAGGGACCTCGTTCACGGTGTAATAGGCATGACGGTGAAGTAATTCACCTCCGTTACTCGAACGCAAGGCCCCAAGATCGAATTCGTGTACATGCCCCTTTTTTAGGGCTTCTAATTCGATAACCACAGACATCCCATCGTTTGCTACTTTTGCTGATTTTACCGCTGGCTCGGTCTGATTAATCTCAGGTCCACCATAGCCCTGATGGTATTTATGCGTGAAAGTCTTCACTACAAAAGTCGTCGGATCGCCTGCTGACTTCGTTTCGACCTTCTTGGTAAATTCCAACTTGAACCCTTTCGGAGTGATTTTCACTTCCTTGATCTCAAAAGGCATCTTACCAGACCACTCGAGGCGCTCTAAAGCAAAAGGCTTCAATCCCCGCACAGGCCATCCACGATTTGTTCCGCCGGCCAATAGTCTCCCCTCAGGAGTAAACTGAACGTTTAAAATTCCAGTCGAGAGCTCCTCACGAAAAGGATAACATGCCCCCTGCCAAACTCCATTTACTTGCTCAGTGGTTGCACGCATAATGAGAGACTGAGTGTAGTCTCCAAGAAAGATTTGATCTTCGAATGGCCCAAACTTCCCCTTCGTCTTATCTAGCACGAATCCGGTGATTGAACGCCCCATACGGATATAGGGAAAGATCACCGCGTAAGGGACCAACTCAGCAACCTTTTCCTTCTCAACCAAAATACTTGAACCCGACTCTGGGGTCACCGGCTCCTCCAAACCTTGTGCATATTGATACCAATTGTAACTCGCCGGGTGCCCCATAAACCCACCCTCCTTAACAAACTTTAAACTACACGAGGAATTCCATGGCCCCTGACTCTCGATATAGAAGACCGCCCCTTCTTTATTAAATCCAATCCCGCCCGGACTCCGCATCCCACTTGCGATGGGGATACTTTTCCCTTCAGGAGTGATTTTAAAACCCCAACCACGGAAAAGCGCTCGAGAATGGTAAGATGCTGATAAGCCTAATGCAACGTAGAGGTTCCCCTCCTGATCAAACTTCGACCCAAAGGCATACTCGTGATAATTGGCATAACCCCAAGCATCCGAAATTACCTCAAAAAGATCAGCTTTACCATCTCCGTCCGTGTCCGAAACCTTAGTTAACTCGGCACTGTGAGTTACGTAGAGCGCATCATCCTTCCATGACAGGCCGAAAATCTCATCAAGCCCGGTTGCGAAAATCTCATACTTAGGCTCCGGCCGCTCGTCATCGATGCCCGATACAAAGAAGATATCGCCCCGGCGCGTTCCAATTGCGATTCGACCATCCGGTAATTGCTCAAAAGCACCCGCCTCAATCACGAGATCCTTTGGAATCGGAACCTGCACCACCGGATAAAATTCTCGCTCCCGATCCGCTGTGCCCCAGCGATCACCCACCTCTTCGGCTGTCATCGACGCCGTCAGGAGCGCCGCTATCATTGTCACTTTAGCGAAGAATTTCATAATCAATTGAGTAAATGTTTTTTTCACGCCCAAGTGGAATTTTCATGAGCAACTCCTGCTCACCATTAACACCGATAGATCGCAAAACCGTCTCCACCTTACTTCCAAGTGTCAGTCTCAGATCAGCTGTCTTAAAGACCCCGTCAGATTCGCTTACAATATGACCAGTAAGTGCTCGAAAGTGAAGCACACCTGGTTGCTTGGCATCAAAATTAAACCTCCTTACAAGGACCTTCTCGCTCTTTGTTTCAAAGCGATCTTCGATTGCGATCTCTCCACATAGATAACGAAGGGTAGGATTCCCATTTTTTCCAAGGGCATAACCCCGAAAAGCATAGCCTAAATTTTTAGGATAAAGAGGATCCGGATTCACCGGATTCTCCTTTGTCATCACCGGCCTCAGAGGCCACTTTAGCCCGTTATCTTTCGGCCGCAAAAAAGCGACATCCTGCGCTAGCTGAATCGGT
>TARA_B110000003_G_scaffold221783_1_pt1 | contig 19599 bp, 15 predicted proteins | sample TARA_B110000003 | Tara Oceans TARA_B110000003 (sample SAMEA4396424) | marine metagenome | biome: Westerlies Biome; feature: [SRF] surface water layer (ENVO:00010504); material: water (ENVO:00002006), including particulate matter (ENVO:01000060) such as... | depth 5 m
GGGTCCAGTTTAAACACTCGCTTTTCGATCCACCCCATAAGCTGGCGTTTTTCTGCAAGATCAGGTTGGTCCTTTTTGGGTGGAGGCATGATCTGAGAGCGCACATTCCGCCAAACCGCTAACCAGTGATCGATATCATCGAGATGTCCCGAAAGCTCATCATATTCATCCATCGCAAAGTCCCCTTTCGAAGCACCATCACCATGGCAGTCGAAGCAATAATCCTCTAAGATCGGTTTGATCTCTTTCTCAAATGTCACTTCCCCAGCAGCCAAAATCGGCGTAAGAAGAATGAATAAAAATCGCTTCATTGCTCAATATGATACGTGTGAAAAAAGTGTTTTCTAATTCGTAATCCCAGAAAAGTTTCTGGTATCGTTCTTGTGGTAAATATTTCATTTTTTTCACTACCGCTTATGGGGTATTTGGATCTACCTATTTGAATAATAGATGAAGGCTCTCGTTAGATCAGAAGCGACCCCCAGTCATGGTTCCAAGAGACCATCTGATTCTTCAAGCGCGTAAGTCGCTCCTGCTACGGTTCCTCCCATCAAGAATGAAAGTTGACTACCAGTCCGGGAAAAAGGCACGATCTCAAGATCCTACACCACCTAGGCCGGCAATCTGTAAAAACGGCGTATTAAGCGCTCCAAAAAAAAAATATTAAGAACATCTGTCTTGATTACCCTTCTATATTGATCAGTGTAAGCTAGGGAGAAATCTTATAATTACCGAAAAGAGCAGCTTTCAGCGAGACCTGAAAATCTCACTCAGCAACGATTCCTCAACTAAGCTACCAAGACCATTACCCTTGTTCTTTAAGCGCTTCTGAATATCTATTATGGCGTAATCATCCACCACCTCCATGTGGCGACCGGTCGCGTAAGTGAGAACGGTCGTAATTAAGTGTTTTATAAAAACCTCGGACCGAGTTGACACCAAGATATCTCGAAGCTCGCGAAAACCTTCAAAACCTTCACCCGATGGCATTTCACCAGAGGAATCAACCTTGAGCTTGGGTGCTTTCTTAACAAAAAGTGGCTTGCCTGACCTCCGATAGTGGGTGCGCCATCTTCCTAATTCGTCAAAGGTCTCAAGCCCGAAACCAAGGGGGTCGATCTTACGATGGCACTCGGAACAAGTTTTCGATTCCCGATGCTTCTCAAGACGCTCGCGCAAGGTAGTCGCACCCCTAATGTCAGGCTCGATAGGCGGCACTTCGTCCGGCGGGGAAGGTGGCACTACACCCAGAATATTCTCCGACACAAAAACACCTCGGGTTACAGGGGAGGTATCAACACCATTGGCACTCACAGTGAGGACAGCTGCCATCCCAAGAATCCCCCCCCTGCGATCTTTTTCACCAAGCTTCACTCGTCTAAATCCATCCTTGAGCCTCAGCGTCCTTGCCTCGGGCAACCGATATACAGCTGCCAGGTGCTTATCAACAAAAGTGAAATCAGCATCTAACAAAGTTCCCACTGATAAATTTTTCTCCAGTAAATGCGCAAAAAAGTGCCTAACCTCCCCCTTCATAGATGCTGGCCAATTTTCTGAATAATATCGACGCGCCCTTTCTCTCGGCGGAGGCATCCCGCCTAAATCTCGAAGATTAAGCCAAGAGTCTAAAAAACCTTTCACAAATCCCTTCGAACGATCGTCTTCTAGGAGGCGCTTCACTTGCTTCCGAAAAGCTTCTTCTTCTGCCAACTCACCAGAAGCCGCCATCGCCAACAATTCCCCGTCTGGGGGCCCCGCCCAAAGTGCATAAGAAAGTCTCGAGGCCAAATCGAATGGCTTCAATACTTGGTCATTTTCCGGGGTAATCTCGCTGAGATAAAAGAAGGACGGCGAGCAAAGAATCAGCTTCAATGTATCCAGTGCAGCCTGACGGGGCTCCCCCCTTTCATCGATTCGCTTACCATAAAAATCATGAAGTCGCTTTCGGTCAGATTTATTGAGAGGCCTACGGAATGCCTTCTCCGCAAAACGATCCAATTGATCGAGAGCTTTTTTACTCTTAAATCCTTCTTTTCCAAAAATCGCGATCTCCTCCAGAGTTCCGTTTTCTTCTTTAATTGGTCCACGCACCTTCACTTCTGAAATCCGGATATGAGGCAGCTTCCCTTCGCGCAAAAGAGAAGCACGACTCACTCCATTGGAAGGATTCTTAAACTCATGTTTGTAGCGCCTGTTGAGTTCGAGAACTGACCGCCGCGATTCATAAGGACCGTTCGGAAAAATAAACCGCGGCGTCTGACCCTTCTCAAGCCAGACCCTGAACTCAATCCACTCGGGCTTCTTATCCGGCACAATCGAAATCGCGAGGATAGGCTCGATACGTTGGGGATAATGAATGTGACCTTTAGTGGCATCGCCCGGAACCACTCCTAGGATGAAGGGTTCACTAAGGTCAATCGCGAAGATCTCGGGATCGTAGTGAGTGTCGCGGTGCATCCCCTGCACAAGAACCTTAAGATCATAGAGCCCTGAGACCGGAACCCCTTCCAGAAAATCTTCGATATGCCCGTAGCTCCCCTGTCGGGTGTCGGTATCTGGCTGCTCATAAACGCAGAGATATTTATTTTTAAAAACCGCCCGATGGGATCCGGCCAATTCCTCATACTGTTTAAAGTTGTCTGTGAAATGCCAATCTTTCGCCTTCATCTCTACCTTACCAAGACGATTTTCAACTAAGCGATGAGCAGCCTGAAAATATTGATCAAGTAAGAAACCTGAAGTCACGAGACTCTCACCAATCGTATCGATATGTCGACTGGTCTTCTCCTTGGGGAAATCCAAAGTTAAACCTAGGGTGTCAACTCGGCGCCCAAAGAGAACCTCCAAAGTATTTTCATATTCTCGATTCGAGAGCCTCCGCATTACGGTCTTTCCGCCGTTACTTTGAAAGCGACTACGGGCAGCCTTAACCTCAGATCTCAAAACTCGCAACAACTCTAGCCGCTCCCCATCTTGGGGTTGGTCTTTCTTTTTTGGAGGCATCTCCTTCAGCGTGACCTGATCGATAATCTCGCGCGCCATCACGAGATCTTGAATAGTTTCCAACGGGATCTTTAGGCTCTCAAATTCTCGCTCTCCTTTTTCGGAAACCGCATCGTGACAGTCGTAACAATGGTTGTGGAGAAAATCGTCCACGATTTCACGCGACGAAGCCTCGGCTCCAGCAAAAGACGAACCCAGTAGAAAAAAACTTAGGAATCCAATAATGACCTTTATTTCAGACATCACCGACTAAGAGAATCGACCGGTGCTGTTTCCAAAGAAATCAGTCTCAACACCCATGCGCTGAGCCAAATCAACGTAGAGGTTGCACAAGCGAACTTTGTTGATGCCCTTGGACTCGACTCTCTTGAAATCGCCATGCTTGTATCCGCCTCCGGCCACAATGACAGGGAGATCGGAATTGGTGTGGGAATTCCCACTGCCGATTCCACTACCAAAAAGGACCGAAGTCGAATCGAGAAGAGTCCCTTCACCATCCTGAATCGATTGGAGACGACCAAGGAATTTTCCATACTGTTCGATTTGGTAGGTCTCTAACTTAATCAGGTCGGTAATAGCATCTGCCTTATTACCGTGGTGTGAAAGGCTGTGATAGGATTTATCAATTCCAAGATTTTGAGGAAGAAAAGATCCACCAATCTCGAGAGTAGCGATCCGGGTCGAATCAGTTTGCAGGGCAAGTGCGATCAGTTCGTAAAGGATCGGAAGATCATCTACCGTATTTTTATTGGCTGGCTTATCAAGCGGAGCATTAGGCTTCGGATGGTCAGCCCAGCGGTGGCGCAATTCGATACGCTTCTCCACGTCACGAATCGAAGTGAAATATTCGTCCAGCTTTTCGCGATCCTCAAAGTTAACTTTTTTAGAAAGCCCTTTTGCCTCATCATTGACTGCATCAAGAATAGATTTCTGGAGTCTATTCTCACCCTTACGCTCCAGCCTCCTTTTCGGACTGTCATTAGAAAAAAGACGATCAAAGAGATCGCCAGGATTTGTAATTGGAGGAACTCGCACTCCCGATCGGGTCCACGACAGCTGACATCCCCCGTGGATTCCACCCTCTGATCCCACGGTCAGTGAAGGGAAGCGAGTTTGGTTACCAACTTTTTCAGCAAGATATTGATCAATCGTAACATTCCCATTCTTCCGGTCCCGAGCTTCAGAATGAAGAACACCAGACAAGAATGAATGAACCGCAAAATGCCCTCCTCTAATTCCATGATCAAGACCACGATAAACGGTCATTTTGTCCCTGAGCGACTCAAGCGGCTTAAGCAAAATTGTCGATTCATATTCACGACCTTCAATTGAAGGAAAGAAACTCTTTTGCTGAAAACCAAGAAGATTTCCAACCGCCACAAAACGCCGTGCACCAATCCCGGCTCCTTGAGTGGCGTGGACAGTTGCTAGCGAATTAGCAGTTTTCGCTACTAAAGAAGACAAACCAGGGAGGGCAAGCGAAGCCCCTGCTGAGGTCAAAAAAAAGCGGCGGCGATTTAAGGAAGAACTCATAGGATTCACAAACTACGGTTAAGAGCTTAATTGACTTTCACAACCAACAAAGATCGCGCCGCGGAATTTGAAATTTCGAGAACCTCTTTATCTCCTTTTAAGGTAAGGCTTAGCGTCCCTGCCATCACATTGACCGAAGACAAAACGAACTTGGTCCCCGGAAGGAGCTGTAGTTCAGAAAGCCATTGTAAAAATCCCGGCTGATCCTCCCGAACTCGCTTCAAAATATAATGACCGGGCTCGCAATCCGCCAAGATAGCCGTTCCTTCCCGCCTAATCTCACCGTCGGGACTTGGAATGGGAGACCCATGCGGGTCATGAGTAGGATGATGCAACATTTCGTCCATCCGATTTAGAAGACGATCGGAAACCACGTGTTCTAGCTCCTCAGCGTCGTCATGGACTTCCGCCCAGTCCAACTTCATTACTTCCACCAAAAAAGTTTCGATGAGACGATGCCTTCGCAAGACTTGCATCGCGGCTTTGCGGCCTTCTTCCTTGAGCCTGACCCCACGACGCGGACGGTATTCGACTAAGCCCTTTTTTTCGAGCTGGTTCATCATCGTTGTTGCTGTCCCGGGTGTCACCGAAAGCTTTTCGGCAACGTGACCAATCAAGACCAGTCCGCCACCATCAAGGGCCCCTTGAAGGGACCAGATAGCTTTAAGGTAATTTTCGACAGTGCTAGAAGGCATCTCTTGCGCGAAGAATATCCGAGCTTCTCGGGATTACGAGACGAAACAAAAAGCCCGGACTACTCTCAAAGTAGACCGGGCTGGGTATTTTGATTAGGAAGTCTAAGGACCTAACAGGAAACCTAGAGCGACTTCTTAAGAGTCGAAGAAGGCTTGAAGCCAACTGACTTGGAAGCATTGATTTGCATTGCTTCGCCCGTCTTTGGATTGCGTCCCATACGGGCAGCGCGATTCTTAACCTCAAAAGTTCCAAATCCAATAATTTGAACTTTGGTATCTGATTTCACACCTGCGGCGATGGAGTCAAGAACGGCAGCAACGGAGTCTTCCGCTTGACGCTTAGTTGCTTCATTTCCGAGGGCCTTCTGGACTGCTTCGATTAGTTCACCTTTATTCATAGCGGGACGATCATCCTGCAGGAGTATATTTTGTAAAGCCAAAATAAACCTGAATCCCTTTATTTATACGGGTTGACGCACCTATAAGTTTTATGATGAACCCTTTTTACCTCAAATACGCGTGAGCCTAGGGTTATTAGATCGCCAAAATAAATTATTTTTCAATACTTGAACCTTATGGAGCGATTGCCGGACGAGGTGTTACTATCTTCCTGCCAAATTTTAAGGGGAATTCGAGTGACCTTGCCCGACAGGAAGAACCTCGCTCAAGAAATTGAAGATGCCGATCGAGCACAAAGACGAGGCTACTATTTTCCAGATGAAGACGAACGCCTTCGCGAAACTTACCTGAGATATCTCTCGGGGCGTTCTATTCTCTGGCAAATGATCGACGATTTGAGCCCCTTTTTAAAATCGAAGGACCTTAGGATTTTTGGCCTCACATTTTGTGCCGCTTCTATACTCATGCGTAGTTCAAGTTACCTTATTGGACTTGCCAAGGAACGTCCCGTTGTTTTAGCCAAACTCGATGAAGCAGAACCACGGTATCAAATTCCCCGGAAAACTTTTACAAAAATCTACCACAACCTGAGTTCGACCCGAAACCAATGGCGCTACCGTCAGGCCCGTAATTTTTACGAGAATAATCGAACGCAAATTGATGAAGCCCTTCAAGGCTCGGACATGCAGGACATTGCCCTGTCGCTCATGAACGAAGAACCCTACTTTGATCAAAGCAAAAGAAACATTTTTAGCGCGATCCTCACCTACCGTAAATACTCGCTGACCCGTCGAACCAGCTCCGGTTACACGAAAGTGATGTTCCACTTATTCCGCCTCAGCGGCTCTGCAGTGGCCGAAATGAAGCAACCTTTTGTTAAGCCCTCAGGACAAGGCAAACGAGTCACGGCAAAAATTATCGATCAGATTCGAGATACGCTCCAACCAGGTGACATCTTTGTCACCCGCCATGATGATGCCATGAGTAATTTCTTTCTCCCGGGCTTCTGGCCTCATGCCGCACTTTACATAGGACCACTATCTGGCCGGAACGATCCAGCTATTCCCATTCATCGCGATCACTCAGCCAATGTTCTTGAGGCCAAGAAGGATGGTGTCAAACTGCGGAAAATTGAAGAAACCCTAGCAGTAGACTCCTTCGTGATCCTTCGTCCCAAGGTTTCGGCAGAGGAACTTCAGCAGGCTCTAGAAAAAGCACTTACCCATGAAGGGAAGCACTACGATTTTGCTTTCGATTTCCGGAAAGCAGAACGCCTGTGCTGCACTGAAGTCGTCTATCGGGCTTTTCACGGAATCGGACGATGGAACCTCAAGCTTGTCAAACAAAGCGGCCACCTCGCTCTACCTGCAGAAGAATTGATCCGTCAGGGCTTGCAGAAAGAATTCATTGATGTCGCTATGATTTTCGGAGTGCATGGAGACTCGGTCGAAATAGGCACGAAGGCCAGAAATCTCCTTTTATCGACGCTAAAAGACTGAATCTGCGCCCCACTCTTGCCCGATCAAAATCCGCTGCTAGTCTCTCAATCATGTCCAGCCAACTCGGCCAACTTTTTCGCATTTCAACTTTTGGCGAATCCCACGGAGGTGGGGTCGGTGTTGTCATCGACGGCTGCCCACCCCTAATCCCTTTATCGGAATCGGATCTTCAAATCGAACTCGATAGGCGTCGCCCGGGTCAGTCTGAGGTCACAACACCACGGAATGAGGCAGATCAATGCGAGATTCTTTCCGGAACCTTCGAAGGGAAAACTTTGGGGTCACCCATCGCCATTTTGGTCCGCAACAAGGACCACCGACCCGAAGCTTACTCGGAAATGTCCGAGAAATATCGCCCATCCCACGCGGACTACACATATGATGCCAAGTTTGGTACACGTAACTGGCAGGGCGGTGGAAGATCGTCAGCTCGGGAGACAATTGGTAGGGTTGCTGCTGCTGCTGTCGCAAAGAAGGTCATCAAACACTTCTATCCAGACTTGGAAGCTCTGGCGTGGGTCAAATCAATTCAAAATATCGAAGGTAAGATCGATCCCCTAACAGTCACAGCAGCAGAAATTGAATCAAATATCGTCCGAACCGGTGATCCTGATACGGCCGAGAAAATGATCGATCGTATTAAAGAGATCCGTTCGGAGGGGAATTCCATCGGTGGAGTGATCGAAAGCGTCATCCGAGGATGCCCTCCCGGATTAGGGGAACCAGTTTTTGATCGTCTGGAAGCTGATCTTGCAAAAGCAATGCTTTCCATTCCCGCAACCAAGGGCTTCGAGGTGGGATCCGGATTTTCAGGAACAACACTGACTGGTGCCGACCATAACGATCATTTCTATATGGAAGATGAAAAAGTTCGCACCCACACAAATAATTCAGGTGGAGTCCAAGGCGGTATTTCAAATGGCGAGCCAATTCTCTTCCGCGTCGCCTTTAAGCCCACCGCTACCATCATGTCGGCCCAGCCCACGGTTTCCAAAGACCGTGAAGATACCGAACTGAAGGGACGTGGCCGTCATGACGCCTGCGTCCTTCCACGAGCGGTTCCTATCGTCGAAGCCATGACCAATTTGATCCTCTGCGACCACCTTCTTCGTCACCGGGCGCTCTGCGAAAGCTAGAAATTAGGGGCGAAAAGAAAAAGTAAGATCAGCGGTATGGGAAATCTCGTTCACCAGCATTCTTCGCGGTTTAGACATTCCCTCCCAACTCTCTAGGAAAATAACTTCCTGACGCTCGTCGTTGTATCCCACAATGACCGAAGCATGAAGTGGTGAACGCTTCTTTTTTGATGGCATTTCTTTTTCCGAAGGTCTTTCGAATCTTTGATCCTTCCCCGTCAGAAAATCACGCGATAATCGCGTGTGCAATTGATCGCGCTGGCGGTCCCAGCGACGCCACACAATGACCGGCATTCCAGCCCGAATCGACCGTCTCACAATTTCATGATCGTAGTCACTAGTCCGATCAAGATTAAAACATGCCTCCCGGGCCACCGAACTGTAAAGCCCAAGCATATCCGAACCTGCCGCAGAACCGGTGTTCTGAAATTTTCCGGCCACCGCAAGCCAATCTTCATCCAGATGTAGGCCAAGATAACGCGCTACCATCACAAGAGTATTGAGTCCACAATAAGGTCGATATCCCTGCGGCACGACCTCTACTTTATTAAGAAAAACATCCCCCCGGTCCGTCTCAGCAACCTTTGTAGAAAGGGCTTTGAGACGGCCCCTAATTCCTAATTCTTCCTGGGAAGCATCGAGCCAAGATTTAGAATTAGCTTCCCCTTTTCTCAGTCTAACTCTTAACAAACGATTCTTTGCCTCAAGAAACTGAATTAAGAGCCCTGATTCCTTGTGTTCAAACTGACGATAGATCGCTCGCAACCCCCGGGTCCTCCCCCGCTTAAAATCCCGGGGCCTCTTATCGATCTTTTTAAGATTTGCCCCAAGTTGTTCTGCGGTCCGGATGTAGAATTCCTCGAACTGAATTTTCCGTTGTTCAACACGTTCTTGCAAGAGAGTCGCCGCTTGTTCAGCAGACATCCCACCGGGAACCCGACGATCAAGATAACCGAAAAATGATCCGGCATCAGCAAATGTAATCTGAAGTTCTTCAAGTTGCCCCTCCCGTTTCAAGGCCCGCACGAGAAGAGCCTGAACACCAAAAACCTTGGGGCGAGCCATCAAATAAGCCGAACTCACATTGAAAATTCCGGCATCGGCTTCCCATTCACCGGGCAAGGCCTTTGAACCACCCCAAACGCTGGGATCTAATAAAACACTGGTTAAATCCTTCTCATTCAGAGGACTATCATGTTTAGCAAGCGCTCCAAGAACTGCATTCGGGATAGCCTGCAGCGGAGCCATCAAACCCCACATAACAAAGGCCACGTTCATATAGTGTCGAAAACACCAATGAAAATGGCCCTGTAACATCTATCTCCAAAAAATTTAAGTTGATCTTATTCTCCGCTCGATCCTTCAGGTTTTTTGGGGCCAGTATCCTCGGTTCCCTCCTTTGGAGCATCACGATTGATCCGCTCCAACATCTTAGCCGTTAAGCTAGTCGCGTCTTTCGTGTAGGCAAGGATAGGAATGGAAGATCCACTCGTACCACTTTTATCAAAAATATAGTCGTATCCTTCAGCTTCACCCAACTCACGAACCATGGCCATGATTTCTTCACGCAGACTTCCTAAGTCAACCGCTTGCTTCTCGGTAAAAGCTGTTTTTTTCCGTGTAATCCAAGCAATCCGTGCATCCTCACGAGCCTTTGCTTCGGCCCGGATCGACTGTGCTTCACGGAAAAACTGCTCTTTCTTTTCCCGAGCGAATGACGGATTTTCAGCAGTCTTTTGCGCTTCGGCTGCCTTAGCCATCAAAGCTTTGATTTCCTCGGCCTTCGTCTTATTTGTTTCAACAATACGCTTTTCGTAACCTTTGAAAGTCTCAAGAACCGCGGATGACTTGTAAAACTCGGCGAGGAGTTTTTGCATATTTACAGTCCCTATCTTGTCGTTCTTATCCTGTGCGAAAGAAGGCGAAGCCAAAAAGAGAACTGAAAAAAGAGCAGCGATGATTTTAAATGGTTTCATAAAGTTTATAAAAGTGAATTGTTCTAGATTAAGCTGATTTTATTTAGGAGATTGGCCTTTGGGCTTTGCCCCACCAGAAGTCTCCTCTGTGACAGGAGAAGGGGCGTCTTTGTTCAATTTTTCCAGAACTGCATCAGTTAAATCGACGGTATTCCGGGAGTAAATCAAGAAAGGCGTCCGAGAGGAGGTTAGCCCGGACTCGTCAAAAACTAGGTTTACATCCAGAGTAGCAGCGTGGTCGCTAACAGCAGTTTCAACCTTAGTCCTAATGTCATTAATCATTCCAACCATCTTTTGATTTAGGGATCGCCGCTGCCTCTGAAGGAACTCTTCGCCCTCCTTAATCAACACAGAGCGGGTAGCCGCAAGCTCTTGGTGGGAAGCTGCAATCTCCTTTCGCTTCTTTTCAGCGAGCGATGGGTCATTAAACTCATTTTTTTTCTTACCTAATTCCTCCTCAACGGCCTTTATCGCCTCCACCCTCTCCCTGTAAGCAGCGTCAATTGACGCCAATTCAACTTTTTCCTCGGCCTCAGCAGCCTTTTTTTCGTGAAACCCAGTGAGGAGCTTCATCATATTTACAGTCCCCACCTTTAGTTCCCCGGCTGAAGCGCTCAGAGACAGGCCAAGAGCAAAAAAAAGAAAGACGGATTGTTGACCGATCTGGAAACGTAATGGAATTTTCATCGAAACTATTTTTTTCTAAAAGGCTGTCGGGGAAAGGGTCTCATTCTCCAATGGGTTCCTCCAGCTTCTTTTTTAGGGTTCCAAATTCTTTACGTAGCTCCGGAAGCCGGGAAAGAGCAGCAAGCTTTCTTTGCTCTTCTCGAATTGGTCGCGCCGGATTACCCATATAGACGCCCGGTTTATGAATACTCTTAAAAAGTCCGCTTTGAGCTGCCAGAACTGACTGATCAGTGATTTCAAGGTGTCCGGCAACTCCGGCCTGAGCCGCAATAGTCACGTAATTACCGAGGCGACTGCTCCCGGCAATACCGCACTGCGCCACCACCAAACAATGTTTCCCTATCTTAACATTGTGGCCAATCTGCGCCATATTATCCACCTTCGTCCCCTCTCCTACCACCGTGCTACCGAATCTGGCACGATCGACGCAGCAATTGGCACCGATCTCAACATCGTTCTCGATTTCAACGATTCCTACCTGCGGTGTCTTCTGGTGCCTGCCATCAACAAGATCAAATCCGTAACCGTCCGAACCAATCACGCAACCCGGCTGCAGAATGACTCGGTCGCCGATCAGGCAGGCTTCCCGGACAATACTTCCAGGATGCAGAAGGCAGTCCTTCCCGAGGGACACATTCCGGCCGATCAGACAGCCTGCTCCAATGATGCTTCCATCACCAATTTTCGCACCCGCCTCAATCACCACTCCGGGAGCGACTTGCACCTTGGCCGGATCAATCTCAACATCGTCTGCAACGTGGGCCCCTCGAGAAATCCCGGGCTGAACTAAGGTTGATTGGGAGTGAAAATAGTCGATCACTCTTGAGAAGGCTACCGAGGGGTTATCGACTGGAAGTAGATGGCATCCGACCGGCGATGAAAAATCGCCCTGCGGCACTAGAACCAGTGAAGCTTGAGTTGCCGCCAAGTGTGTCTCATAGCGAGAATTTCCTAAAAAGCTGATCTCGCCAGATTTAGCCTCAGTCAGCGAACTTACTCCCGTGTAGACAAAATCATGATCATGACTCGGCGGAATGCCAATCAGATCATGCAGTTCTATCCAACCAAGTGACACCAGCGATAGCCAACTTTGGCTCGTAAGATTTTATTCCGCCTCACTTCCCTCGTTGATTTCAGCGAGGAGGGAGTTGGTAAGATCAGTGGTTTCGCGGGCATGTAGCACGAACGGAATCCCTTGATTGCTATTAGCAGAAACATCAAAAATAAAATCATAGTTTCCCTCTTTTGCACGCTCGCTCACAGATCGTTGAATCTTGACCAAAATTCCCCGCATTTGCTTCCGCATTTTGTCGCTAAGCGCACGATTTCGACGATTGAGAAATTCCTTCCTCTCTCGTTCCTTTGACTTTCCGTCCTGAGCCAAACCGTTGGACTCCTCAAAGAAGTCGGCTTTTTCTTTCTCACCTAAATCCTCTTTCTTGAGTTCCTCTCTAATCTGCTGAAGCTGAGTATCAATCTCACGAATCTTGGCAAGACGCTCGTTATTGTCGCGTTGGATTCTTGCACGCTCGATATTGATCTCACGCTGAACTTTGCCGGTCTGATAATAATCGTTAAACAGCCGCTCCATGCTAACGGTCGCAATTTTCAAACGCTGTTGTGCGTGGAGGACAGGAGCGAAGCACAAAAGCGCGGCGAGAAGGTGAAAGAGTAACTTTTTCATAATAAATTCGGATGAAATGAATCTTGCTAAGTTTTTTATGAAGAATTCTTCATGCTACGTCAACTACGGGCTTTTAATTCGTATAATCCCGCAGATTCAGAAGCGTAAAAAGGAGGTCCAGACATCCTTATTACGGCTATCCCACCAACTCGGCAGGTCAATTCGTAAGATTTCTCATGGAATTTTGGTCAGAATCCACAACATTTCCCCATGATCAAAGTCACCTCGGAGGTCAAAACGATTACTCAAATGACTTGCGACCTACCAGGTCCTATAGCCTTGGTCCCCACAATGGGAGCTCTCCACGAGGGACATCTGGCCCTAATTCGTCGCGCCCGCCAATTAGTTGGGCCCGACGGAACCGTTGCTGTCTCGATTTTTGTCAATCCCATCCAATTCGATAGCGCTTCCGATCTGACCAACTACCCCCGCCCGCTCAAAAGCGATCTCGCCCTCTGCGAAAAAGAAGGCGTCGATCTCGCCTTCACACCGGAAAAAGAGTTTCTATACCACTCGGACCACTCAGTCATTTTAACCGAATCTCTCCTTAGTAAGGGCCTTTGCGGCTCGAGCCGTTCCGGTCATTTTGACGGAGTTCTCACCGTCGTGATCAAGCTTTTCAATCTCCTTCAACCCACCCTTGCCATTTTTGGAGAAAAAGACTTCCAACAAATTGCCCTCATTCGCCGCATGGTTCGAGATCTAAATATTCCGGTTAAAATCGTCGGACATCCCACAGTCCGTGAGCTAGATGGACTTGCTCTCTCATCTCGCAACATTCGCCTCACCCAGGAACACCGTAAGGATGCTCCACGAATACAGCGTGCACTTTCAGCAGCTAGCCACCTGGCCGTCAACGGCGAACAGAACCCTGCAGCCTATCTTGTAAAGGCAAAAAAGCACCTGCTCGCAAACGCTCCAGATGGCTTCTCGATAGAATATTTGGAACTCATCGACGCAGAGTCCATGGAAGCTGTTTCTCTCGTCACGAAGCCCGCTGTTCTCGCCACGGCGTGCTATTACGGAGAGATACGTCTAATCGATCATGTGAAAATTCTGACCGGCTGACCCACAAGTTCCTTCATCAACTCAATTATCTGTCAAATTTGTCCGTATATCAGATCTTAGGAGCAGAAACAGAGAGGCGCACCCAGGCAAAAAAAGTGATGACGAAACGGCCCATAAAAATCGCTCTTGTCCACTTCCTTGAAAAGTCTAACTTTCTAGACATGAGATTTTTTATTCCCCTGCTCACTCCCATTTTTTTCGTTTCCTGCGCTGGCAACCAACCTAATGAACGCAGGCCCGTGCCGCCTCAAGGGAGCGATATCGGAAGTAAACCTTGGAACGACCCCTCGGTTGGACCTCGCCCTCAAGGGATCTTGGGCGGAATGGAACAAGGTCGATAAATTTGCCACCGTAACTGTCTGGAGTGAGTGATCCGGCTAGCGAAGAACCGATCCACGAATCTTGTGCTGCATGCGGCAAACTTTTAGACGTAACAAGCTTTAGCCCGTTCGACACTGTCAGCTGCCCTTGCTGCTCGGCCGAGACGAAGGTTAGACGGGTCTTTGGAAACTACCGCCTTGAGAGGCGCTTTGCCATCGGAGGCATGAGCGTCATTTTCATTGGCTGGGATACCACGCTCAATCGCAGGGTCGCAATCAAAGTTCTCAACGAAGAATACTGTAACGACGAAACTCGCATTCAAGCCTTCGAAAACGAGGCCCGTCTCACCGCAAAAGTGAGCCATACAAATGTTGTTAAAATCTTCGCCGTCGATCGTGCGCACGGTCGCTTCTACCTCGTCATGGAATTACTGGATGGTCGGAGCTTCGATCGAATCATGGAGGAACGCGGTGCCCTTCCCGAAGATGAGGTTCTAGAAATTGCTATCCAAATTGCATCCGGACTCAAAGCGGCAAAGCGAGCTGGCATAATCCACCGGGACGTCAAGCCCGGTAATATTCACATCGACCCAGAGGGGCACGCCAGCCTTCTAGACTTCGGGCTCGCTTTAATTACCCAAGATGGAAGAGCCCAGGCAAAAGAAGCTTGGGCCACTCCCTACTACGTCCCCCCCGAGGCCCTTGAACGTGATATCGAAGATTTTCGAAGCGATCTTTATGCTTTTGGCGCCACTCTTTATCACGGTTTAGCGGGATGTCCCCCATTTGAATCAGGGACTAACTCAATCAGCAGCCTTCGCAAAGCCAAGAAAGCTATCCCAAAACTTTGTAAAGTGGCACCGTGGATCAGCCGAAATACTGGCGAAGTCGTTGATCGTATGATGGCCTTCAACCCCGACCACCGCTGGCCAAGTTACAGTAAGGTTATGAAAGCCCTTGAGCAGGCCCAGCTCACAATGGACCAAGATTTTTCTCCCCCGTTTCATATTCAGACCAGAATCAAAAGGCGGAAGAGGAAAATAATCTTCAGTATTATTTTCACCATCGTCTTAATTTCAGTGAGCATCGGCTTAGCGACTTGGCAGCCTTGGATGAAAATTATCGTCGAGCCTAAAACTGGATCCGGAAGGAATGACGCTGGAAATAAAAAGCAAAAGATCTTTAACCCAAACGGTGAAAACCGACCAAGCCTACAGAAACGATGGGCCGAAGCTCGTCAGCTCACCAAATCTGGCAATTACGAAATGGCATCTGAGAGATTTCTATCGATTTCGCGCGATCCAACTGTTTCCGGAATGGAGCAAGTCTGGACCTCTCTAGAAGCATCAGTCGCAAACTCTTTATCTGGCAAACCCGGTGCCGCTCGCCGGCTAATCTCCAAGTCGCTCTCAGATCTCAACGCTCTTCCAGAACAGCACTCACAGCAGAATCGTTACCGAGAACTCTGTCAGCTACTGGAACGCATCAAACCTCCCAAAACCCAAAATCTCCCTGACGAGCCTAAGAATATTACTGACTGGATGGGGACCTTTGCCATCGCTCTTAAACTTTGGGAACAAGGAAAATGGGAGGAAGCACTCCCCTTGTTTGCGAACGTTCGCGGAGCCGAACTTCCCGACGAACTAACGTGGTTTGTTATCTATCAAAATATAGCTGACGTCTATTTGGGAGATGGCCAAATTCTGGCCAGACTAAAAAACTTCCCCACCCCAAAAGACGAACAAGAAACTAACAGATTGATCGGCGAAATCACTAATGCCTCAGGAAACCTTCGTTCTATGGGGCGTGCAAAATACAATTTAAATGCCAGACTCACTCACCTCTACCAGCTTCGCAAAGCATTTCAAAATCGCCCATAGTTCACCCGCTCCTTAAATTGGAAGGAATTGCAAACACACCTCAAAAACAGAGGATCATCATACCGCTTTGACAATATCGGGAGATTACTTCAAAACCCGCCGGAAGACGCTCCATCAGAAGCAATTTGGGCTTGGTCCTACCTCCAAAAAAATGCCGCCGCTTTTCTGAACATCATTAACATCATCATCAACTGGATCACCGAGAAAAAATGGTGAGAAAATCACTGAAGTTTTTGGAAATAGCACTAGCTTAAATTTCAACGATGGATTGGTCGTCGCTTGGTCTAAAATCAAGCCCTAACACTTGTTAGATAGACGAGCCAACGAAGAAGCTCAGGCAATTACCTTCGCCTGGTTAGTCGGCTTAAATGGGCGGACCGAAGATTTGGCAAGTCGCAACAAGGAATTTAAGAACACTTGGCTGCGCATCATCATCGCCATATCACAATAGATCGACTCCTTTTGCTCGACTTATATTTGATGAGTGAGATCTCCATGAAGATTTTCTTATACGATGCCCATAGAGCGTAATTTTTGTCCGGTTTTACGCTGCTCATACTTGGTCAACACGACTTGAAGAACTCACAAGCTGAATGCCATATTTATTTCTCACCAAGTCCATCCGTTTGTTTACCTTTCTTCTGGTGAAATAGCCATCTTAACGCGTTTTCATCCCGATAGGTTCTATCCCATGAGTTATGTCCAACACCTTCGTACTCAGTGTATTTCACCTTGCTACCAACCTTCTCAAGTGCTGTCACCATATCTTGTGACCGCTTTGTCTTAACAACATTGTCTGATCCACCGTGAAACACCCATATTGGAACAGTCTTGATTTCGCTCGCCAGCTCGGCATCACCACCCCCGCAAACGGGCATGGCTGCTGCAAAGATTTTTGGCATTCGCTGAACAATATCCCATGTTCCAAATCCGCCCATGGAAAGACCAGTGACATAGATTCGCTTCTTATCCACGGGCAGCTTCTTGATGGATTCATTCAGCAATTCGATCGTGAGTTGCATTGAATTTGATGGCTCAATTGGCATCTTATGTGAAAGATCGCCCCACGATGTATTGACCCATTGCTCGCCAGCAAGACACTGGGGTGCAACTATGATTGAGGGGACTTTCTTCCTTTTTGAATAGGCCAAAAGGTCCTTAACCCCGTGGATCAACTGCTTCTTGTTGTCACCCCCTCTTTCGCCAGCGCCATGAAAAAACAGAACGAACGGATACTCTTTTTTAGGATCAAGATTTTCAGGGAGATGTATCCTGTAATTCAAGATTTTCCCTTTTGCGGATGTGAAACTCTTCGCATCAAAAGAAGTCGCCGCTTCTAATGAAACGGTGAAAAAAAATATTAGGGATGTCAAAACGACACAAAATAATCGGATGTTTTTCATAATTAAGTCCGTCTTTCTCTTTCGAATGTCAAACGTCTGCCAAAAGCTATCAGCAATACCCTTTCAACTTCAAGATCGAGATTGTGATAATCATAACCATTTCGAACCACAGCTAACGGCCTATTGGTAACACCCGCTTGTTCATATTTCTATCTTAAGAGTCTAAGTCAAAACTACCCCACCCTCTTCATAAAGGACTAATTTAAAATTAGCTCAAGGCTGTCTACGCCCGTCCCAATTGTGTTTGGGATAACGACCCGCAAGATCTTTTTTCATCTGTGCGAATCCTCTCTCCCAAAACCCAGGCAGATCGCTTGTCACCTGCCACGGCCTCTGGTTAGGTGCCAGGATCTTCGCCACCAGCGGATGTCCATTGGCGACTGTCGGGGTCTCTTTCACCCCATAAAGTCGCTGGACTTTCTCTTCAAACCACGGGTCATTACCCGCGGCGTAAAACACCCTCGTATTCACTCCATTTTCCAAAGTGATTTTCTCAGGCGCAAATAATTCCATGGCCTCGCGCTGCGGGACTGATAGCCAATCATGCAGAACCCGCCAAGGGTCGCGATCCTTGACCTCCTTGAAAGTCGTTGCCCCGGCGCAAATTTGCGCAATTGCCATCTCGCGATCCCCAGCATCAAAACCCGGAAACTCCAATTCTGGCATGGCCTTGCTCAAAAAAGCCAATCGCGCAATCCAGCGCTCAACCTTGGCATCCCACTTTTTTAACACTAAATCGCCCGCTATTACCCGCCCAGCCAGAAGCTCGCCCGCGAAATTAGGGTCCACTTCCCCTCCCCGCTTCTCCTCAAGAACCAAACCACGAAAAATCTGTTGCTTCACCGCCACTACCCGACGTGAGATTTCGTCAAAAATAACGCTCTCTGAATCATTTATTTCTCCAGCCGGAATCCAATCTTTCGAAATCTCCACACATCGCGACAAAATCACCGAACGCTCTCGTCCTTCCACTTCGATCATGTCAGCGGCCAAAAACAAAGTGGTATTTCGCACTACCGATTTAGGATGCAACTTCCCCTTGCGCCCCCCGACCACATGACACACCGCGCTGCCTTGATCTCGTCTCACCGCCAATCGATCACCAAACGCTATCAGCATCGCTCTAGCACAAGCTTCGCCACGCTGACGGAAATCCGGCTCTTTTATTCGTCCACCCCGCTTTTTAAGCAGCCGGCCCAACTGCTGAAAATTCTTCCACGTTTCCCGAGCCCCTCTCGCAAGCACCCCAAGCCCATCGCATTCACGCGGTCGAAAATCCAAGTTTTTCGCCGCCATTAACGCCAACCATTCCGCTCCAAAATCATTTCCCCAACCAGGCTCTCCTTCTAAGAACTCAGCCCACTTTTTCCCACGCCCAGCCCTCTTAAAAACCCCTTCTCCTTGCACCGCCGCCGCAATAAACAAGACCTCCCCCAGACAATCTCCGCCTTGAAGCACAAGAGCCGCTAGGCGTGGATGCAGAGGCAGCGCCGCCATCTGTTTTCCCACTTCCATTAACCGGCCTCCCGAATCCAAGGCACCAAGCCAGGTCAGAAGCTTTTCCGCATCAAGTCGGCGCTCATTCTCAGGTTGATCCAACCAACGAAAATCCGTGATTTTATTCACACCCAACCGCTTTAAGAAGAGGATCGCTTCACCTAAATCCACCCTGCAAACTTCCGGCGTTTCAAATTCTTTCCGATTGCGGTGATCACTCTCACTCCACAAACGCACACAGCGCCCCGGCCCAGTACGACCCGCACGGCCCGCCCGTTGATCAGCCGCTGCTCTCGCGATCTTGACCACACCCAGCGAATCAAATCCGCGCGCGACATCGTAACTTGATTGACGGACCAAACCGGAATCGACCACCACCTTGACGCCCTCAATCGTCACCGAAGTCTCTGCCACGTTGGTCGCCAGAATGATACGCTTGGAACCATCTACCTTCAGGGCGGACCGCTGCGCTGTAGGGCTGAGAGCCGAATACAGTGGACAAACCTCCCACCCTTTGAGCGCCGCTGCATTTTCTAGCAGGCTTTGGGATTTTCGGATCTCATACATTCCCGGCAGGAATACAAGAATACGATCGCCCGCGATCAACTCACGTGCCTCCACTTTCACTGCCGCTGCAACTCGGTCCCAAACTTCCTCGTGCCGATTAGGACCCCGGCGCCCTACTTGCCCTTCTCCCCGGTGCCTTATCTCAACTGGGAACATCCGACCGCCAGCTTCCACCAATCTGCAAGGCTCCAAATAATCTTTTAACCCACCCGTTTCAAGAGTCGCAGACATCACCACCACCCGCAGATCTGG
>TARA_B110000003_G_scaffold23614_2_pt1 | contig 19523 bp, 18 predicted proteins | sample TARA_B110000003 | Tara Oceans TARA_B110000003 (sample SAMEA4396424) | marine metagenome | biome: Westerlies Biome; feature: [SRF] surface water layer (ENVO:00010504); material: water (ENVO:00002006), including particulate matter (ENVO:01000060) such as... | depth 5 m
AGTAAAATACACACCTGATTTTAATGAATTAAAAAATTACAATAAAAAGAATTTAACTATGGAACTACCAGATGTATCAACTAATGATAATAATCCTTCTGCTGCATTAGGAATGAAATATGGAGTTCAAATGATAGGTATGTGTTATCAAAATTATGATGCTAATCTAGAATTTTATGAAGAGTTTTTCGCTAATACAGGACATTCATTTGTTTTAAAACCAGCAGATTTAAGATATCAAGTAGTTACTATTGCACCTCCGACAGCTCAAAATCCAGCATTATCTATGGCTCCTAGAGTAACAAAATCATCATATTATGATTTTACCGTTTAATAGATTAAAATAGCTTGAATTATTATTTAAGATATTTTAAATTATATAAGTTTTGATGATATATGTTCGTTATCAGTATATGATGTATATAAATCACGAAAGAAAGTTTTATTAGAAAAACTTTCTATAATAGTAGCTGGTACAGACCAGTCTAAATGTAATAATCCAATAATACCTAAAGCAAAAAATATTAGTTGTTCATGATGACCGATTTTAATATCAGTTGTTTTTCTACGTGGAAAAAATATATACAATAATAAGATATATATTAATAATAATGCAATAAAATCAATAATTTCTTGACGTTTATATATAATATTTAGTTCTTCTTTAGATTTAGAGTTAGAATGTTCGTAATATTTGATCCTCAATGCTAAAATCACAAATGTTACCTTAGCTACTAGAACTAACATTAAGAAAATATCGTATTTAGAATTTAACTGTAATTTCATACTTATATTAATAAGAGAAATAATATTATTATATATATAATAATGAGTTGTAAAAATTTGACTTTTGAAGAAAAAGAGCTAGCTATTCTAAGAGATGCGGTTGATACTGCTGAGGAAATTACGAAGAGGGAAAGCGCTATGTCACCTGAAATTACTGAAATGATGATTGCAGTGGAAGATTTTTTACGAAAGACTAAGTGTATATGTTATGGTGGAACAGCGATTAATAATATTCTACCAGTTGATGATCAGTTCTATGATAAACAATTAGAAATACCCGATTACGATTTTTATTCAAGAGATGCATTGAAACATGCAAAGGGGTTAGCTGATATATATGCTAAATTAGGATGGAAGGATGTAGAAGCAAAAGCTGGAATACATCATGGGACATTTAAAGTGTTTGTAAATTATATTCCAGTTGCGGATATAACACAAATGGATTTAGAATTATTTAAATCTGTAAAAAAAGACTCTATTAAGGTTAATGGTATATTATATGCACCAGCTAATTTTTTAAGAATGGCGATGTATTTAGAGTTATCAAGACCAAAAGGAGATGTAAGTAGATGGGAGAAAGTGTTAAAGAGATTAACTCTATTAAATAAAAATTATCCTTTAGAAAATAGTAAATGTGATTATAAAACATTTCGCCGAGATTTTGAAAATGATTTTACAAAATCAGATAAAGGTACTATTTATGAATTGACTCGTAATTCATTAGTATCACAAGGCGTGGTGTTTTTTGGAGCTTATGCAAATGATTTATATTCTCATTATATGCCAAAAAATAAAAGGAAAGCTAGTAATAAAATCCCGGATTTTGATGTATTATCTGAAAGACCAAAAGTTACTGCTACAATTTTGAAGGAGCGTTTAGAAGATAATGATTATAAAAATGTTAAAATTACAAAAAGAAAGGGTATCGGAGAAGTTATAGCTCCTAACTATGAAGTAACAATTGGTAAGGAGACTATCGCATTTATTTATGAACCATTAGCTTGTCATAGTTATAATGTTATCCATGTTAGAGGAAATCCTATTAAGGTTGCAACGATAGATACAATGTTAAGTTTCTATTTAGCATTTATTTATGCTAATAGACCATATTATGACACGGATAGAATATTATGTATGTCTCAATACTTATTTATGGTTCAACAAAAGAATCGTTTAGAGCAAAAAGGGTTATTAAAAAGATTTAGTATTAATTGTATAGGTAATCAAGATACATTAATGACTGTTAGGGAGCATAAGGCAAAAATGTATGCGAAATTAAAGGATAAACGTGGAACAAAAGCATATGATGAATGGTTCTTAAAATATAGTCCCACATCTAATGAATCAGTAGTTGATGGAAAAAAGACACGTAAACAGCGAAATAAAAAAAAGAGAACTCGCAAACATAAGACAGGTAAAAGAAAACAAAAGAAGCGATCAACTACAAAAAAAAACAAGCAAATTGAGTTTCTATTCTAATTTTTCATTCATATAAATATATACATACATTTACATGAACGATTATTCAAGTTATAAAACTGCTGTTATTGGAATAACAAAAAATAATGCTGACTGTATATCTAGAGGAATATCTAATATGTTAAAAATATCATCATTGTTTAAAGAAAGTGTCGCATATATTTATGAAAATGATTCTACAGATAATACGGTAGAGATTTTAGATCATTATAAACAAAAAAATCCCAGTAAATTTTTTTACACATCGGAAAATAATGTTGCTAGTTATTCTTATAGAACGCAAAATATAGCTCAAGCACGTCAAAAAGCTTTGAATTGGGTGAGAAACAACTTTAAAGATTTTGATATACTCATAATAATAGATCCAGATTTATATTATGATATAAATATTCATGGAATAATTGATAGTTTTAATAATATTAATAAATGGGATGTTTGTTTTGCAAATGGAATATATAATAACATCGGTATGACATGGGATGCATTTGCATTTAGATGTCATGATCAAAATGATCCATGGCATGGAAATAACAATTATTTCACTAAGTTACATTCAAAAAAAGATTGGGGTACAGGTAGAATAATAAAAGACTGGACTGAAGTTTATTCTGCTTTTGGAGGAATAGGAATTTATAAATCTAAGTGTATAAAAAATGTTAATTATAATTTAAAAAATATAGACTGTGAACATGTATCATTCCATAATAGCATTAGTAAAAATGTAATGTTTAATAAATTAGATCATATTGATATAGGTACACAGGTTGTTTATATAAAGAATGGGATATATCAATTAGCAACAGTAAAATGTATTCATACTGATGATGCTCCTAATTTATATTACACAATATTATTAAAACCTCCAACTGGTGAGTATGAAAAACAAACTACTAGTGAGTATTTATATACATATAAACATCCAACATTAATGATAAATCCAGCTATGATAAGAATTTATTCCAGAAGAGAAGGAGTGACTAGAGGATATGGATCAGCGTCATTTAGATAAAAATATAATGTTATTATTATTATAATGTCAAAAAAGTCTCCATATACAGTTGAATTAAATCCTGATAATAAAATGTTAGTAGTTATTCAAAGTCATTCTGGTGAAATAGATAATGGTCGGTTACAAAAATTTATAACTGTTAATAGAATTGCTCTGTCAGTATGTAGTGATAAATATATATTTATTAATAAATCTGATAAAACAAAGGATATTAAACCAATTTGTGATAATTGTAATATTAAAATAGTAGAGATAGATGAATCAAAACTACATACAGGTGTTAATAAAATTGCAAATATGTTTTTCAACATTGTAACGTTTAATGTTAAAAATTATAAATATTTATTATTATTGGAATCCGATTGTATGTTATCAATAGATTGGTATGATGTTATAAAAAATGATATGTTAAAGAGGGATTTTTGGATTTATGGTTCTGAGAATCATGTATCTAATGGATATCATAAAATGTTAGCCTATAATAAAGCTGCAAAAAATCTAAATGGTGTGGCAATATATAATAGAACGAATGAATTTATAAATATAATATATACAGCAATAAATTCGTGTCTTAATACTAGACGTAATTATGATACTATTTTGTCAGAATATATTAGAGCTTATACAAATAAACATAATATGAGTGATAAATTATTTAATTCAGCATTCATATGTGATTTAAGTCCTGACAGTCAAAAAAATATTAATTATAGAACAATAAAACCCTTAACTAGAATATTACATCAGAAGCGTTAATTGTAATACTTATGCACCAAAACATCAGAAAAATATGTGATTGTTATTATAGATATGATCCAGCTTAAATTTATAATCACTTCTTTAAATGTAGATTTTTGTACAAAAGCATAGGTTAATATACTAATTAACCCAAATATATAGCATAATGTTAATCCAGAGAGTATTGTTGGTGAGAAAACTATAATCAGTAAAAATACTAATTGTAAAATAAACTGTGAGAGAAAAGCTTCTTTACCTACATCAAATGCGCTCTCGCGACGATTATTATTATTTTTTTCTGAAATATACATTGAGTATGCATCTGATAATGGATCAGCAATAAGTATTGCTAGAATAGCAGCAATAATACCAACTTTTCCAACTTTACCTGCATACATACCAGTTATTAATGCTAACATTGTAATGATACCATTAGTAACACCAAAAACCAAACCTTTTGCCATTTTATATATCACAATATTAAAAACATATTTGAAAAAATATATCTTTATAAATTTTAGATCCCATTTGTGATACTATATTCCATATAGGTGTTTCATAAAATTCATCAGGTATTAATGCTTTTGATATAACCAATAATCTAATTATATATATTACCATATAATAGATAATCTGTCTAATTCTATATGTTAGTAATTGTCTATATGACCATTCATTAACATAAGAACATAATGGTGTATATTGTCCTAGAAAGAATTTATGAATTTCATTAATACCTTCAATTGCTCTAAAAGTAGTATTTTTATCATTTCTAACATTGAATGCTGTAAACATTTTTTCATATGATAGTAAATGTATAAATAACCCTTTTCTATCTTCTTCAGTTCTCTCATTAAATAATGTCGGATTGAATCCATCAACACAATTCTGATATGTAACATTTCCATCTACAAGTATAGGTATATATGACGATTTAAAAAGTGTTTCTATAAGTTCTTCTTTTGTATTAAATTCTGATATGATATGTTCTTTACTAGTAGAAGTATCAAAATAATTAATATACATTTTACCATTAATTCTATGTTTACATTTATCAAAATCAACAAGATTACATGTTTCTGTAATTATTGATTTCCAATCAGATAAATCACAATTAGCTTTCCAACATGTACGCATTTTACTAAAGAGAGGAGATGTTTTATCCAACATATCGTTTAAAAACAATACTCCGAATGCAGCACCAATACTAGATCCAGATATTCTATTAATATGTATACGTCCAATATTTTCAAGAGCTTTTAAGTATATCAAAACTCCAAATAAATATATACCATTAAAAGCTCCATTATCTAATATTAAATCTAATTCTAATGGTGGTCCTTTATGAATAGATAAATTAGGTATTAATTGATCAACCAAATTAGTGTATATTGAATATGACATTTTAATTAATAATATTTTATTAATAATTAAAATAAAACGTATTACAAATCTTTAAGATTATTGATAAATTTTATAGGAGAATTATCGTAGCATTTAACTACTTCTGCTTGAGATATTTTATTTTCAGGTATATCATTAATTGATATACCACATTTATGAACAGTTTCTTTAAAATCAGGCGGGTTTTCGTTATTAAAACTATAAAAATGATCAAACATTTGTTTAATTGTATCATGTGTTGATAATTCCATATTTAAACACATATCAATTCTTCCAGGTCTAACTAAAGCCTTGTCTAATTTATCATAGTGATTACTTGAAATAATTATAATCCTTCCAGGAGTCTCTCTAATACCATCAATAATATTAAGAATAAATGATAATGTCAATTTATCATCATCGTCTGTTTTTAATGATTTTAAAGGTTCAAAGTCATCATCTTTACATGCTTTAATAACTGTAGTAATTAATTGTGATTGACTAGGCTCTTTTTTCTCATCCTCAATTGGAGTAGAAGGTTTATCATTATCTCTAGAATATACTATATCAGACATACAATCTATATCTTCAAAAACTAGAATTTTATTTTTAAAACCAATACTATTTTGTTTATTTGCTTTAGTATATCTATTTTCATAAAACGCTGCTGTGAATTCGGCGGTGGTTTTGATTTTATTAAGAGGTATAACAACTAAATGTCTGTTAAGTTTTGTTGCAATAGATTTAATTATAGACGTTTTACCTGTACCAGGAGGACCAGATAATCCTAGACCTAAAGTATAAGGTTTTCCTTGATAATTATACCATTCTTTATTATTTATGAAAAAATCTATCTTCTCAATAAGGTTCTGTTTTTGTTTAAAGAAAATATTGTTAAAATTAGTGGTAGTATTGAATTCACATTCCCTCCAACGTCTAATAGTATGGCGTTCATTATGACCAACATCATCATCATCCATACCTTCATATGTGTATATCCACGTTTTACCTAATCTAGAACCATGTAATGATTCTAGATAATCATTAGTAAGATCATCTAAAAATAATTTAATTTGACCTACAGTTTTGTGATATGAAAATAGCTTTATTTTAATATTTTCAATTTTTGTCTGAATTTTACTATTACCATTTCCATTACTTTCAATATCTTCTTTATATGACTCAACACTACAATAAATATTTTCACTGATGATAAATGGTTTATATTGATTAACTACATAAGTGTTAGTTTTATTATTTGTTTCATCTGACATCAAATCACCCCAGTCATCATATAATCCATTATTTTCACCACATTCTTTTATGGAATAAATATCTGGAGAGGATGATAGTTTTTTTTCTACGTGTTTCCATATAGCATTAAATGAATAAGAGAACAGATTATTATTGCTAGCGGAATAAGGACCATTTTTAAAACAGCTTTTACCCTCTATTATAATTTTATTCTCTCTTTTAAAAAATGGATATATAGAGTGCCATGACATATAATCATACATCTCTTCATTAATAGATATATTAGTAATTATGTTTGATATGTAACTAATAAATGCAATTGTCATAATTGAATATATTATATCATATATATTACTTGTTTCATTTGAAAATAACATCTTCATTTTTAATAATCCAGCTATATCTAGTGATTGGTCTTCTGAATGCATATAAATATTATATTGGTATAAATTTAAATATGTTTAATATGTTTAAATTTATACATATTGGGTTTATTTTCCAATTGTGTTTTCTATTAAATCCTTGTTTATATAATTAGTTATAATATAGTATGCACCGTATATGTAGGCTAATAATATAATAAAAAAACTACAGCAGCAGCTAGAGCTTCTTCTAGGATTTCTAGTTAATACAGCAAAAGGTCCATATAATATGGGTGTACTTGTTGGCATGTTATCAATATATGATAATGAAATTTTAAGTCAAATATTTATAATATATGTGTTTCAATATAGTGTGAGTTATTTTTTGTCTTCTTGTATAAGAATCTTTTTTACATGTTTCTATTAGCATATAATTAATATCTCTTTTCTTACAATACCAACTAAGAGCTCCTGGTAAATAACCTTTATAACTTACCCATTGTGGTCCCTTATATGTAGTATTTATTTCATTTATTAAGTTTTCTACATCTGAATAGCTATTGTTATAATATATTGTATTACCAAGACCACCTTCTTGATCATATTTAATAGATTCATGAAAATCAACAACTAATGTTGCATCATTAATATATTTTTGTATAATATTATTAATCTTTTCACCTGATCCATATTTTCTATTTATGTCATTATAGGGATTAATTATCCCTTGTTGTCTATCATTAAAAAGTATTCCACATTTATTAACTATAATTAATGTAACACTGCCTTTACTTATTTTATGATTATTAAAATAGTCAACTGCTGCATAATGAGGAGCTAATTCATTGCCATGTGTAGCTGAAATTATTACAATTTTTGGTCCGGGTATATTAGAATTATATTCATTAATAATTGGAGTACTACACCAATAATATAAACATGCTAAAATTGTGATTGTTAAACTTATAATAATTGTTATAATTGTTATAATCATTATTATAATATAGATATATTATCTATGCATCAGATTCCTGTAAACATGAAGTGTCAACAGAATCCATATTTCTTTTACGCATATGATAATTCAGTGCAAACATCTGTTGAGATGGATGCAATGTATTAACATATTCAATAACGGTACCTAACTGAATAGATTTTTTCTCAGTAACAAATTCATCAAGATATTTTCTGTGAATATGAAACATATGAGTTCTAAATTGATATGGAAATTCTTTTAAAGGTTTTTGTTTCTTGATATAACAGTTTACATAATTCTGATACAATCCTTTTGTAAAAGTATGTAGTTGACTTCTAAAAATACTGAAACAATTTTTGTCTTCAGGGAACATGTGCAGATATTCAGATACTTTATTTTGTTGTCTTAAAGTTAGGTATCTATACTGTTTTTTTGGTTGATTTCCTTTAAGACGTCTAACTTCTTCATAAATAGGATTTCTAACTTTAGCTCTGATATGTTTTGTAAGATTTTTAAATACTACTCCTTGTACATGGTATGGAGTATTTTTAGATGCATATTCATCAATAAATGATTGAGTATTATTAAATGAGATATTATTATCATATATTTTTGGAAAAGAAATAGTAGTTTTTTCTTGGAGGAGTTGTTTTAACGAATCATCATTATAAACACTAATTTCCAAATGATTGGTACCATCAGTTTGTTTAATTTTATAAGTTTCCACAAGAACCAAATTAGGTTTTTGATAAGGAACAACAATACGATTATCCGGATGTTGAAGAACAAAACTATAAGATAGTTGATGATTATCATCTGATTTTTTATTTAAATAATCAAATTCTAATTTAACTTCATTACATGCATCCAAAAACATATGCCTGAATGTTTTTGAACCTGTATGTAAATAAAATCCTACATTGGCTTCCACACAACTACGACTAGCGATCTGCCAATCTCCTCCTTCACCTATAGTAGAATCCCAGAAAACATTGATCATTGTACCATCTACAAATTCTTCAACTTGAATATTATCATTCTCCCAATCATCAGTAAAATCGGCACTATTTAATTTAACTGATTTTGGAGGAGCAAAAGCTAGAACCTTATTATTTGAAAGATTAAATACAACAGATCTAAATAATCCAGTAGAGTTATAATCATCTGTAGTCAATGATGATTTATCATATCTTACAGTGCAATAGGTCTGATTAGTTTTTTTACTAGTGTAAAATTTACGGTTAAGTTTAGGTAATTCATAACTAGGATCATTATTAAATAATCCTTTATTAACGAAAGTAGTTAAATCTCTAGAGCTCATATTAGAGATATTGATTTTTTATCTTTAACTTGTTTAAAAACATTTTTTTCGTAATCAATATTAATTTCTAGTATAAATATAAGACAAGATGGATGACTCAGATACACCTGTTGAAAATAAAGTTGAACTACAATTAAAAGATATAATACAAATAGAAGCACCAGATAATGATATTTTAAATGAAAAGCAGTTTGTGATCACTTATATTTCTATTGATAAAATGAAAATTTGCAATCTGGAATCATTAGAAAATACAACATTAATGATAGATGATGAAGGAAATCTTCATGATGATTCTATTCTATCATTATCATTAATTAGTAGAGCAAATAGTGATAGTTTTGCTCACCAGAATAACTTAATTCCTGATAAATGGATTGATATACATTTTGGTGGTGATGTACCAGAAGTATTAACTGGAGAAATTACAAGTTTAGAGAGTGATATGATTGAAATAAGATTGTATCCTAATAATGAAATAATTTATATAGATTTTGCATACAAAGGTATTCCTGAAGATTTACCTATTAATAAAATTGATGTGAGATCTCCGCCTGAATCAGTAAAAGATAATGAAATAGCATCTTTAGGTGATGATGTTGTAGATACCGATCCATCAGAAGGTGTATCAGTAGAAGATATGGAATTGTTTCCAGAAGAAGATATAGATTCTTCTGTAGATATAAAAAATCGTATCAAAGAATTTTTTATTAAAGATGATGATATAAGTTTTGGTGAAGATCTAGATGAAATAATAGAAGAAATCAGAGTAGATGATGATAAAATAAGATTTAGTGTAGAAAATCAAACAAATGATTTGTTAAATGACTTATTATCAACAATACCTAATGCACTGCGAACCCAAACGGTTCTCTCAAGTTTACATAAAATGATAGAAAGATATAGACAGGTGAGATCAAGTTTCTCAGATTTTGATCAATATGGGAATGCTATAATGCCAAAAATTAAAACTTCAGATCACAAACCTTTGATTAAATTTTTACAAGATTTCAATAGGAAATTATACTGGATTTTACCAATAGTAAAAAATACTAAAAAACTTTACGATATGAATGAAGAGGAGGTTATAGCATATAGTGATGTTATGTCATTAACATTAGCAGAGGAGAGATATAAGGAAGCACAAGCTGTTGATAAATTTTATTCTAATGTACAAGATGGTGAATTAAACAACAAATATATTCATTTGTTGAAAGAACTGAATCCTCTGATGCAGAAACATACCGAACCCTTTTCAGATGAAGAAATATTAGTTTTAAAAGAAACTAATAACAATATTATAGCGCTAGTAGATAATTTAGGTGACTATTATTCTTCTATTAGTAATGGAGATAACATTAATAGACGTAAATTTTTATTAGATACATATACAACATCATTACAAGTATTAGAACGAATTAATCCAAGAAGTAATAAATTCCAAGTTAATAGAAAAAAAGTAATTCCTAACTCCTTATTACCTATTAAGTCTCTGTTATTTTTAAATGAAAGTGTTTTGAGATATTCAAGAATTAATTTACCTGAGACTAATATATTAACAAGAGCGAATCTTAACACATTCCCATTTTACTATTTTGATATTTTCAAAAAGAATTCAATAGTGGATACAATAACAATAGATTCTTTTGGAAATTCTGTAGATCACAAAAATTTTCTTGGTAATATGAGAGAATATATATTAGAGGATTCAATTCAGGCTGGAGATAAATACAATAAATATCTAGATACAGTTATTCCAAGAACAAAAGAAATTTTTGAGTTAATGAAAAAATATATCTCTGGTAAATTATCATTATATAGTCTAATAGGATACCTAGAACCATTTGGTATATATATATCAGATCTTACGTATAAACAATATGAACAAATGAACCGTTTTATAAAAGAAAAAATTCATGAATATAAAAAAGATTTTGCTGCATCATTCAAGACATATAGAAATCTACATTCTACAAGAGGTAGAATTAAATATGGTACATCAGGTAGGGGTAGTGGTATGGTAACCGAAATGTTAGATATTAAACAGCAATCTGGTATGGAAGATAATATTAAAGAAAGCGTATTTTATAATGGATATGATATGGAAGAAGGATTAAAAGACGATATTTTATCAAGATCCGAAATATTTAAAAATATACTAGAAGGTGATGGTGGATTACTGTTCATGACAGCAGTGTCTTTAACAAATTCACATTTACTATCAGCAATAAATATAAATGATCAGGTGGAAGAACAGTATAAGGAGTTTGAAACAAACAAGGAAGAACTGGTTAGTGCAAATGAATGTAAAAAATACATTATGACGAAAAGATACAAAGATCTAGATGAACTTACTGATGATAACGATAAAGACATCTTTTTTGATAAAAAACTTGATCCTACAAGATATGAAGTAATTGAAGAATATTCTGATAAAAGACAAGCTCTATCTAAACGAGAATTTAAAACATTTTTAATTGAAAGTTTAAAAACTAATGTAGGACTGAATGATGAAGATGCATTAGATGATGCTGAAGCTATGATAGATGGTAAAAGAGTTATAAAAGAGGGTCATTATGCTGCATTAGAAATAGAAGATCAACCTGTTAAATATTATGAGAGAAGAGAACACAAATGGGTAATAGACGAATCGTTACCATCAGTTAGTGTAGACTCAAATGAATTATTTTGCAATATGCAAAGCAAATGTTTTAGTTTGAAAGGAGATTGTATAGATAAAGAACTAAGTGAAACGGCTATAAAACATAAGTCTCTGGACCAAATTTTAAAAGAATTTGATGTAAAATATGAAGTATCAAAAGAAACATTAGTTCAATTACTATCAAATCGTTTAATGTACTACAGTAAGTATGTCTCTCAAATACGTAATATTAGACAGTATAATAATTATAAGTACGACAAAATGTATTATACTCAAGGTATACCATTTTTACAAGAAGAAGATAAAGTGGTTTCTCCATATGAAAAATACTATCATGTAATATCTGGACAACAAGACTTTATAAAAAAAATGAATGATATGTACACATTATGTAGTAAATTTACACGCGAAGCTATAGAGGGTGAAAATAAATGGTACAGATATTGTATTGAAACTAATTTACCATTGGTGCCTTTATTTCAGTGGGAAATAGCTAGTACATGGCATTGGAGTGGAGATATAAATGACTATAACAGTACAATAGCAAGGATTAAAAAGGCACAAGGAAAAATAAGTGACGATGGTGATTCATGGGTAGATGAACATTCTGGAACAAAAATATGTGACCGTATGTTTGATACAGAAGAAGGTTATGACGATGGGTATAAAATGGTAAGTAGGGAGATATTAGAAGCGGAATTAAGTAGTGCTACAATAGCATCGGAATCTCAAAATCAAGAATCATCGCCAAAATCAGATGATCCAGATACAAAAATATGTTTAATAGTAGTGAATGCTCTTAGTAAATACATGGGTATAAATATAAATGATCAAACCGAATTTATAATATCTAATACATTAACTACAAATAGTAGAGCATTAGGTTCAAAAAGTGATTATGAAAACAAAGCAGCAGATTTATTAAAAAGACGTAATAAAACTCTACCTGATTGGGAAACTATTAATACACAATCATTAATAATACTAACTTTGAGTTATATGATAGTAGGAATTCAAATTAGTGTTCCTTCAATAAAAACTAGAAAGGTTTTCCCTGGATGTATAAAGTCATTGGATGGATACCCTTTGGATGGTTCAGCAGACTTTTCTACAGTAGATTATATATCATGTATTGTTGGAAAAATAAGTTCAGGTACACCTCCTTGGAATACAATTAAACGATTAGGGCAAAAGACTATTGCAAAATTAATAAAAAGTAATATTGACAAGTTTGTATTAACAAATGATACTATTATGGATAGTATGCGTAAGAAAATGGAGTGGTTACTTTTAAATAGTGATAACGATATACCAATAGAATTAAGTATTACAAATTGGGAAACTTTTATGCCACCACTTGTTCCTATAGAATTAAAAACTGTTCAAAACATAACCGATGGTTTTAAAGATAGTTTTTTGAGAAATCTAAAAACCGCAAATAAAGCTCAACGAGAACAAATAAATATTATACAAGGCAAAATACAGTATTTCGCATCAACATTTCTACAAAAAGTACAAGATATAATAAAAGATAAAAAAGCATTACTTACAAATTCCGCATCTGAACCATTTGTGGAAAATGTATGCTGTCAAGAAGGTATGGGTAATACTGTAATAAATTATTTTATGACAAAAGATCCAAGTATAATAAGTGTTAATGAAAATATAGAACTGTTATCAAATATAATGTATGATATTGTAGAGATACCAAAATCAGTAACAATATTGTCATTAGAAGACACTCGTTTAGTATATCCAAAACTAACCAATCGGTTTAGTGAGGACACTATTTATTTATGTTTCTTAAAATTCTGTAATTATGAAAATGATGTACCTATACCAGATAATTTAATACCATACTGTTTTGATAAACCAGAAAATCATGATAAATTTGACGACTTAAGCGAAAAGATTCGTAAATTAAAAAGAGATGGTAAAAATTTTAGTGAAAGTGATCTTGAGTCTTTATTGAGAATAAATAATCAAAATAATTTATTAGAAATTAATTTCTTAGAAGATGATATTTCTGACATACAAAAATTGAGAAATTTTATAGCAAAATTAGATGAATATGATCTAGATGATATACCACAAGTTTTAAGAGAGCGTTTATCAGAAGTATTAGATGTGTTTAGTATTACAGTAAAGGAAGACCCAGAAGAATTAAAAACATTGACAAACTATTTACATTCTAGTAATGAAAGAATGAGACAAGAAATAAACAGTTTTTTGAAAAAGAGTACAAATATGAAACGGTCTCATAAAGTGAGTGTGAAAAATTTCATAGACAATTTTGCCAAATTTGATAATTATAGAACAGATTCTGATAAAGGTAGATTTTCACTACAAGAAGATGAGAGCATTTATAGATCAATAGAGTATACAAAAAATTGTATTTATGAATTAACAAAAGTGTATTCAAATATAGTGATTAATGAATGTGATTATAGTAAAGTTGAGGTACCACGATATTGGAAGTTATCATCGCGCCATGAAAATAAAGTGCGTACATTGATAAAAGACAGTTATGGTTCATTAAGCAGATTTTATAAAGATGAAGCACTGAATAGTTTATTGACGCAGATGCAAATAAATACTGTAAATATCAATTTATTAGTGAATCAACTTGTGTGTTTTAGTTCTATAATAGAAAACAATGATGAAACATCTTATGCATTATTTAACAAGAAAAGCATAACAAAACTGATGGAGTTTTGTTTCTTAAGTATTATAAGAGAACATATTGTATTAATAGATCAAATAGTTATAAAAAAAATCAGAAAGCCTCTTGAAATAACATCTGATCTAGCTAGTCTAGAACAACAGAATGCTCTTTCAGGAGAATTAGTAGATGAACTAGAAATAGTAAGTGGTGAGACGTTAGAGTTATCATCAAAAGTAGCTACATATTTGGCGGCTATTATAAATATATTTATAAATACAAAGAAAGAGATTAATTATAGTTATCAAGATATGATGGATCAAGTAAATAGACACAAAGAATCAGAAAAGGATGCAATTACAAAAAAATTAAAAGATTTATCTGATGAACAAAGAGAGGTAAATAATGAATTTAAAAAGCATAAACTGGGAGATTGGGGTTTAGGTTTACAAAAAGGTTTAACTCAATATGTAGCAGATTTTTATGATAATGAACTTGATATGAATGAAGAATCCGCACGGAAGAATAAACAATTAGATGATTTAGGATATAACGATGAAATAGAAAGAGGTTTTGCATCAATGGAATTAGATGAACAAACAAGGATACAAAATGAAATTGATATGGAAGAAATGAATATTAGTCATTTACCAGAGGATGACGATCATGGTGATAATGATGATGTACAATATGGATATTAATAATTAACTATATACATTATAAAAAAAAATAATTAATATATATAGTACATAATGTTGTCTAGAAGCTTTATAAAAAAACATATTATATCATTCTCAGTGCTACTATTTGTTGCATCATATATGATAATTAATCATGTAAAACCCGCATTTCTCTACACAAATGATGGTGATTTAAGACAATTTGGATTAGGTTATAAAAATAAAACAGTAATACCTCTATGGTTAATAGCAATCGTGTCAGCAATACTTTCATATACAGCAGTGTTGTATTGGCTAGCTTTACCAAAAATACAATTTTGATTGTTACAATAATTTTATAAATCAAAAAAATTATTGTAAATTATTGAGTGACATTATAAACCTTCTGGGTTTTAGTAGATTTAATTTCTTCACGTGTCTTCATAGTTTTTTCATAATCATCATGTCGTTTTTTCATATCTTCGGCCGATGTACCACAATCACCTGACATAATATAATTATTACTAATAGATGTTATTAAACTACCTGTAAGCATATACCATATACCTTCAGATATAAGATCTTTTAATTCTACAAGTTTATAAAGATCCCCTTTGTATTGAGAAGCATCGTTTTTAAATAAAGATTTCATTTTACCCCAAAACTGATCATAATTATCAGGAGTAATTTCATTAATAAGTAATGATGGATCACTATAAATGTGTTGTATGGCTTCGTTAGCGGATGATTCCATTCCACCACCACCTTGTCGTCCATTTCTTGATTCATCACTAGATGATGTAGTAGATACATCACTATCAGATTTAGGTGTTAATTTTTTCACAAAATCAGCTTTAAGAATATGATCAATAAGTAGATTTTTTGCACCCGCAGCGCTAACGATTAAATATCCAAATGTATTAGAAAATGGCGCTTTCCATCCTGGGAATTGTGTTAACATAATATTCAGCAATCCAAATATAAAAATCCAAGGAACTAATGTTACCATAAATGCAAGATAATAGTTTGTAGTACCACATTTTGAAGATATTGCACTAAGATTAATGAAATATTGTGAAACAACAACACCTAAATAATATATAATTGTGTAAATAGTGTCACTTTGTCCCATTTTTAAATTGTATCGCGCAATGAAATAAATTAATGTTAATATTAAAAAAACGATTAATCCAGTTGTAGCAGAATTGTTTGACGCCATTGTATAAATATTATGTATAAAATTTTTTGATTTAATCCCATTAAATAATATTATGGAACACAAAACTAAACCCAGCCTAGTGGAACCTGGAGTAAGATATTTTATAAATGCGACGTTAAAAAAATGTAGCGATACAAAAAATGCTTATCACAATCATATCTTTAATATATCATGTTTAGTTGGTTTCTTGATAGTTTTAGGAATATTTCTACTAATCAGATATAAAGGAAGACTTTCACCAATTGAGAAGGAAAAGAAGATACATGAGCAGCGTCATTATATTTTAAGTAAAATAAAACAATTTCAAGACATTAAACAACAAAAGCGTCAGGAATTGATTACTAATTTACCTAAATGGGAATCAGATTTTAAGATTATGAATGAGAAATTTTATAAATAACTAATATAAATGTCCGATATAATGAATACAGGTGATATTTCTGATAGTGATGATAGTAATGTAGAGAATCAATCATTATCTTCTAACATAAATTCTTCTAGAACACGTGAGGGAGATATAGATACTAGTATAGATATAAATGATAATTATGAACCATGCTATACAAAAGATCAATTAGATAAAATTAATAAATTTTTTCAATTAAAAGGGAAATATGATGAGATTGTACGTAGAAAAAAACAGAAAATAATAAATCAAGATAAATTATCAAAAAGAGAAAAGAAACGTTTATGGGATAGTCAGAAAATCAAATGTATTAACTGTAAAAAACCAGTGGGAACTTTTTTTTCAGTTAAAAATCGTAGATTGCTAGCTATTTGTGGAGCATCAAAAAATACGGGTGATCAAAATATTCAGCCGTGTAAATTAAATATAGATATTCAATTAGCAAATATTACTACTATGCAAGAAACAATTAATTCATATGCTAAGTATAAAGAGGAAGATAAAGAATCTATAATAAAAACTAAATTAGATTTACTATTTAACTTTACCAATGAAGAAGAAGCTATTACAGAATTTGAAAAGAAACGCGACGAATTTGATGCTGATGTAGCCACATATAATAATTATCTAGAATTATTTATGGACATTCATGATAGTAAAGAAAAACGTGAGTCATTAAAAATATTACTATTAAAAAAAGAGAGTTTGATTAAAGAAATAAAAACGATTCTAAAACCAGATGAATCTGATAGCGATAATGTAAAACCATCAAGGATAGTAGAAGCATTAGATATTCAAATAAGTGATTTAAATGATGTATTATCTCAAATTAAAAATCTGAAATATGAATATTACAAGGTTGTAGAGGATGACGAGAATCCATTAATTCATAAATTAGATACTAAAACAATAATAACTGAGCGTTCAGAAATCATTATTGACAATGAATGTGTGATAAATAAATTTGTAATGTAATATGGTATAAAGCTATAATAATATTTATAAGTATAATGTCTAATAAAGAATGCCCTGTTTTACCTTCATCTGTGAATAGACAAGTTTGCACCGCTACAATTGTTGGTTTAGGAGTTGGTATCGGTAGTTATTATCAATTAAAAAAATCAGATTTGAAAGTTTTTGGTGGCGCGGTAGATTTGCAGAAAAATAAATGGTTTGTACCAGGATTATCTTTGCTAGTTGCAACAGCAGCAGCATCATCTGCATCCCTATTATCTTATATGTTATCAAATAAAAATTAATTAATTTATAATATGTATATTTTATATATTATGAATTTGAGTCAATTTATATCATTTCCAGTATTCTTGATATCTTTAGCTATAGGAGTATTTCTAGTTTATTTATCAGCACCTAATGTTAAAAACATATATATATATCCTACACCTGAAAATATAGATAAATTTGTATGGCAGGACGGTGCAGGTAACTGTTATGGGTGGGAAGCTAAAGAGGTAAGTAAACCAACAAACGCGAAAAAAATAAAAACTATTCCTATTCAAAACTAATCTAATATATATATATTATGAATCTTCAAAGACTTCTTTATGGAAAATACAGTAAGGTTATTCTCTCTATAATATTAGGGTTTGGATTAGCTACATTTTTTAGAAAAGCTTGTAACAGTAGGAAATGTCATAACTTTGTAACACCTGATATGAAAAAAGTTGTTAATGAAACATATGAATTTGATGGTAAATTTTATAAATTTATTCCCAAATCTAAAAGATGTAGTACAGATAAAAAAGTTATACCTTTTGCGTAATTAATTATTGAATAGGTTCTTTAGATATATAAAATGTCTGGAACAACTTCTATTGAATCTTTACCATCAGACCCATCTATGAGTGCTGGTGCACCTGTTCAAAATGTACAAATGGAAATAACAGAGAAAAATGTAGCGTTTTCACAAGATACTAAACCTACAGATGGTAATACTGGAGGTATGCCATCAGCTGTTAAACAGCAACAAATGAACGCTATTGTTTCTGGTATACAACAAGCAGCAGCTCATGGAGCTACATCATTACCATCAAGAGATATTCCTATAAATCAGAATCGTGTTCATTTAGATCATCAAGCCGATCCTAATTATGTACCACAAAATGATGTACCAGATTATATACAAAATCATGATACTGAACAACAATTTATAGAGCAAACGCGACAAAATTTTAATAAAAAAGATAATTTAGATGTAATTTATAATGAATTACAAGTCCCTATACTAATTTCTTTATTATTCTTTTTATTTAATTTACCATTTTTTAAGAAAACATTGAATAATTATGCTGGATTTTTATTTCAAAAAGACGGCAACTATAATCTATATGGATTTACTGTTACTAGTACATTATTTGGATTATTTTTCTATATTTTCAAAGCTATATTAAAACATTTTAGCACTTTTTAAGAAAAAAGAATTTATAAATTTTAATAATACAATTTATAAATTACCCGTAGTTATGATTAAAATGATTTACCAATTTGTCGGTAAATCTCTACACCTTTGGTTATAGCATTTCTTAAATATTCAGCAATGTAAATTTTCAGATCTTCTCCAGTAACGGATTTAAAAGCTAGTCTAAT
>TARA_B110000003_G_scaffold118405_1_pt1 | contig 19461 bp, 18 predicted proteins | sample TARA_B110000003 | Tara Oceans TARA_B110000003 (sample SAMEA4396424) | marine metagenome | biome: Westerlies Biome; feature: [SRF] surface water layer (ENVO:00010504); material: water (ENVO:00002006), including particulate matter (ENVO:01000060) such as... | depth 5 m
CCAATCATAAAATGGAGGGAAAGGTCTTCCTATTTTTACTCCTTTATTTAACATTTGTTTTCCTAATATATCAATATGTTTTTTAGAATGGAAGAAGACGAAGTTTGTATTAGATGGCACATAATTTAGTCCTAGGTCGTCAAGAGTATCGGTTATTAATTTTCTTCCTTGTTTAATTTTGTCTAACGAAAAGTCATAAAATTCTTGGTCTTCAAGAGCTTTATCTGCTCCTGCAATTGCCAAAACATTGCTCATTGCAACAACATTTGGTCTAATCTGATTTGCCAAATGTGGGGGAGCAATTAAGTAGCCTATCCTAAGTCCTGCTAAACCATAAATCTTAGAAAAGGTTTTTGAAACAATAACATTTGCTCCTTCTTTAACAAGGGTATCCATTGATGGGTATTCCGATTCTTGAATAAAATCATAGTAAGCCTCATCACTAAAAACGATAGCTTTTTTACTTGCGGATAAACAAAAATCCTGTAAAGAATTTTTAGAAATAACCGTTCCAGTTGGGTTATTAGGGTTACACAAGAAAATGAGTTTTGTGTTTCCATTAATTTTGTTGTTTATGGCGTTAAGGTCGTATCCTTTATCTTCTCCAACAGGAATCCAATTTATTTTGGCTCCCCATTGTTTAGCAAAATCCATCATGGCAAGAAAAGTTGGCTGTCCTGCAATTATTTCTCCGCCTCCCTTTGTAAATGTGAGACCTGTAATTTTAAGTCCTTCCGTAGAGCCTCCGGTAATTATGATACTTTCAGGATCGACTCCATGTTTTTTTGCAAGCTTTACTGCCAATGCATCTGAATAAGCATAAGGATATCTACAGCCATGATCAAATGCATTAATCACTGCTTTTTGAACTAATTCAGATGGTCCATAAGGATTTTCGTTTGAACTTAGTTTTATTGTTTCTAAAAATGGTCTGGGATTAAATTTTTTTATTTCTTCATTTGAAAGAACTAATTCTGGTGCTAATAAAAGTCCTCCTAAACCAACTGAGGATCTTAACCAATCTCTTCTACTTTGCATATTTATTTATTTATCGTTAATTTTTAATGTTGGATAAGAAATTCCTAATTGATCTAAGTACGTGTCATACTTTGTTTCGTCATAGTAGAATTTTTCTAATTCCTTTCTGTACTTATCCATTATTGCAGTATTTAATTCAATTGGAGGAGGGTCATTTGCCGTTATCATTGGCTTGTAGGTTTCCTCTTTATTCTGAACATTTTCAAAATAATCTGTAGCCGAGGAGAGTAATTCAGGCTGAACTAAAAAATCTAAAACGGTCATTGCAACTACTTTAGCTCCTGCCGTAGCTCCTTTATGAGCAATTGGAGTAGCCATAGTTATCGCATTTGACCAATGATGACCTTGAAGGCCAGGAATGTTTGAGGGAAATCTGAGTGTTACTGTCGGAACTGTCCATGAAACATCTCCAATATCATCAGAACCCCCACTAACCATTATATTCGATGGTTTACCTATTGGATATAATTTAGTAGCTAATCCATTATTATTAGTCGAATTTACCTCTTTTTGAACAGCCTTTGCTAGTATTTGATCCGCTTCTGACCATTCGGGAAGTCCAACTTCTTGTATGTTTTTATACATTGTTTCGGCAATAACCTTGTTGAAATGTCTCGGCCAAGCAGTTCCTATAACTCTTGATGAAACTTTTGTGTCAGTCATCAAAGCAGCTCCTGCTGCAATATTATTTGCATCATTATACATTTTCATAATGCCATCATATTTTATATCCCTTAGATAGTACCATATTGAAGCCTTAGAGGGCACGACATTTGGTTGATCTCCAGCGTCTGTAAAAATAGAATGAGATCTTTTTAATGGATGTAAATGTTCGCGTTTGTAATTCCACCCAACATTCATTAACTCAGCTGCATCTAAAGAACTTCTACCTCTCCACGGAGCTCCTGCAGAATGAGCAGCCTCTCCTTCGAAAGTATATTCAACAGAAATAAGGCCAGTTCCTCTAGCTTGGCCCCATGAGACTCCAAGATTACTACTTACATGAGTGAATATACACATATCAACGCCATCAAATAATCCATCCCTAACGAACCAAGCTTTTGAAGCAACTAGTTCTTCAGCAATTCCTGGCCATATAATTAAAGTCCCTTTAAGCCCTTGAGATTTCATTACTTTTTGTATGGCAAGTGCAGCAGTTATATTAACTGGAATACCAGAATTGTGACCTTCACCATGGCCTGGAGCTCCCTCTACCATAGGCTTATGATAGGCAACTCCGGGATATTGTGAAGCTTTTGGTATGCAGTCCACATCACTCCCTAAAGCAATAACAGGCCCTTCACCATTAGTCCACTTTGCAAACCATGCTGTTGGAATTCCAGAAACCCCATATTCGATTTCAAAGCCTGAGGATTTTAGTATGTTTGATAAATATTTTGAAGATTCAACTTCATGAAAACCAAGTTCAGCAAAACTAAAAATCTTGTCAACCATTACTTGAGTTTTCTTATGATTTTCTCCGACAATAGAGACAATCTCCGATTTATATTTTTTAATTTTTGATTTGGAATATTTTTTTTGAGCTATCGTATTCGATGAAACCAAAAGAAATACCATTGAGTAAAATATTTGCTTAACTGAAAAGTTATTTATAATCATTATTCTGTGTATTAGAATCTTAGTATATCTAAAAATATGAAAAAATCATTTAATCTCTATATTTTGGATTAACTGGTTGTTTAAATCTTAAATGATTATTTTGCATTAAACATTCAAGGTTATATGAAAAATCTATTTTTAATATTCTTCTTCGGCTGGATTATTTCTTCATTTAATACTGAAACAACACCCATCAACCAAATGAGTGGTGAAGAATTGTTAAATAAAAGTATTTCATATCATGATCCAAGTAAATCATGGAATAAGTTTAATGGAATCATAAATATTAAAATGACAAGACCTAATAGGTCAACTCGAAACAGTGAGGTCGAAATTAATATTCCAAAGTCATATTACAGATCAAAAGTAATTCAGGATGAAAATACTATTGAACAGGTTGTAGAAAATAATTTGTGTAAAATAACTTTAAATGGAAAATCCAACTTTTCTGAAAATGAAATAAAAGACCACCGATTAACATGTAATTATGCATTAAAAATGAGGGATTACTATACTTATTTATATGGATTACCTATGAAACTAAAAGATCCTGGAACAATTATTGATCCTGTAATAACCAATAGAGTTTTCAAGGGAAAAGAATATTTAGTTTTAAAAGTAGATTACGAAGAGCCTGTAGGAAATGATCGTTGGTATTTTTATTTTAATCCCAAATCATATGCTCTTGAAGTCTACCAATTCTTCCATGAAGAAAGTAAAAATGACGGTGAATACATTTTACTTTCAGAGGAAAAAGAAATAAATGGTATAAAGATGCCGAAAATTAGATCATGGTTTTATAATGATGAAGATAAATTTTTGGGGACTGATATTTTAAATTGACAAAATGAAAAAAAAATATACAAAAGTATTATTATTTCTTCTCCTTATAATTCTATCTATAGGAGGAAGTATTAGGCTTTATTTTAATCTTAATGATATTCCAGTTTATGACATTAGACTCACTTATAATTTCCTTTTTAATAATAATCAAATTCCACAATATGAAAATTTATCTGAGCTTTTAGGATTCAATAAAGATGATAAATTATTAATATTACATGCTGATGATTTGGGCTTATCCGAGTCAGTTAATAAAGCTTCTTTTGATGCCTTAGATAATAATTACGTTAACTCTGCTAGCGTAATGATTCCAGCGCCTAAAACACTCGAAGTAGCAAGTTATTTTAAAGAAAATCCCAATACAGATCTGGGTCTTCACTTAACATTTACTGCAGAATGGAAGGATTATAAATGGTCTGGCATTAGCCCTAATGATTCAATTGTTTCTCTAATTAATGACAATGGAGATTTCTTTCAAAAGAAAAAATCTTTTATTAAAAAAGGTGATTATTTGGATGTAAAAAAAGAATTACAAGCTCAAATAGATTATGCAAAGTCAATAGGAATTAATCCAACTCATTTAGATAGTCATGAGGGCGCTTTATTTTTTTCTCCAGAATTTTTTAAGGTTTATATTGAACTTGGAGAAAAAAATAAACTTCCTGTTTTTATACCCCAAGTCCTGGCTCCACATTTTAATAGTGATTTCAATAAACCCAGGAATTTAGTTGTTGTAAACAAAATGTACATGGCTGATAAAACTGTTTCATTTGAAAATTGGACAAAATATTATATTGATATTTTGGACAATCTTAATCCCGGATTAAACGAAATAATTGTTCATCTTGGTTTTGACGATGAGGAAATGAGAAAGATTACCTCACAAAGAATTGCCTATGGATCAAAATGGCGAAATCTTGATTATTTATTGGTTTCAAGCCCCGAATTTCAAAAAGCTTTAGTGAAAAACAACATCAAGCTTGTTAACTGGAAACAAATAAAAAATTTGATGTATCCTTCAAATTAGAATATAATTCTAAAATATTTTTCTGTAAGTGAGGTTTATCCTGTCATTAATTTTTCTTGAAGTTTTAGGTATTTGGTGGAGCCAATTATGTTGAAAAGATCCAGACATAATTAACAAACTTCCATGCTCCAGCGTTATTTTAAATCTATCTGTTTTATTTTTTTTGTGCTTTAAATGAAAAGCTCTCTCTTGACCCAAACTAATTGATCCTATAACAGGATTCAAACCTAATTCTTTTTCATTATCAGCATGCCAACCGTTGCTGTCCTTTCCATCTCTATAAAGATTTAATAATACTGTGTTAAAATCAGTAGGGTAAAGTTTACTGATTTTATTTTTTAAGTAGATCAGTTCATTTGTCATTGGCTTAGAATGCATCGTAATATTGGAATAACTATATTTATTTTTATCAACACTATGCAATGAAGTTAATCTGGGCTGCATATATGTTTTTCCAAAAATTTTGATCGGATCTTGCTGCCAAGGAATGGAGTCTTTAAGTTTTATGAATAGCTCATTTGCTTTTTCTAAATCCAAAAAATTTGGGTAATAGAATAACTCTCCATCAGGAATTTTAGGATTCCATAAATTTTGAGGATTAATTGATGAATTAGTCATAAAAAAAATGTTAATTTATAATTTTACAGATTATAGCTATTTAGCTAACATTAGAAATGTTTTAAATGAACAAATATTGTTTAAAGATTTAAAAACTAAAAATTAGTTTTTATTTTAATATAAAAATTGAGTATGCTACAAATTGAAAATAGTAATATATCATTGAAAGATATTTATTTTCTTTTGAAGAATCCCGGCGAAATTAAATTAACTGATTCAACAAAAAAAAGGATTACTCAAAGCTATGATCGAGTTCAAAAAATGGCCCTGAGTAAAAAAGCAGTGTATGGAATAAATACAGGTTTTGGTCCACTTTGTACAACAAAAGTTTCCTCCAAACAGACAAAGTCTTTACAAGAAAATCTTCTGCTAAGCCATTCTGTTGGAGTTGGAAATCCAATATCTCCTGATCTTTCAAAATTGATGTTAATCTGTAAAATCCAATCTTTAGCTAAAGGTTATTCTGGAATTCGTTTACAGGTTTTAGATCGTCTTATTTATTTTGTCCAAAATAATCTTACTCCTCTTGTTCCCGAGAAAGGATCAGTTGGAGCATCTGGTGATCTTGCCCCGCTAGCTCACTTATTTCTCCCTTTGATCGGAAGAGGTTTTTTTTGGAATGGTAATAAAAAAATTGAAGCAGAAACTGTATTAAAGAATCACAAACTAAAACCTTTTTCATTGCACGCTAAGGAGGGACTTGCTTTGATTAATGGAACACAGTTTATTTTAGCTCATGCTATAAAGGCAGTATCAAAACTAGAATACCTCCTGGATTTAGCTGATTTAATTGCTGCAATGTCACTAGAGGGTTTTCAAGGAAGCCTAGCTCCTTTTAAGGAAGAACTTCATGAATTAAGACCTTTCACAGGTAATAAAAAAGTAGCAAAAAGAATCAGAAGTTTATTGAATAATTCTCAAAATTCAGATTCTCATAAAGACTGTGATAGAGTTCAAGATCCTTATTCTATTAGATGTACTCCTCAGGTTCACGGAGCATCTAGAAATGCATTAAGTCATGTTCAGGAACTTGTGGATATTGAAATTAACTCTGTTACTGATAATCCAATAATTCTTGATGATGACACCGCTGTATCTGGCGGTAATTTCCATGGTCAACCTCTAGCTATGTCTCTTGATTATTTAAAAGTTGCTGCTGCTGAAATAGGCAATATTTCAGACAGAAGAAGTTATTTGCTTTTAGAGGGACTGCATGGTTTACCTGAAATGCTTTCAGAAAATCCAGGACTTAATTCTGGATTTATGATCACTCAGTATACTACTGCGGCTCTTGTTTCAGAGAATAAATCACTCTGCTTTCCGTCTTCTGCTGACAGTATTCCAACTGGTATGGGTCAGGAAGATCATGTATCTATGGGAAGTATCTCGGCTAGAAAATGTCTTGAAGTAATTAATAATTTAGAAAAAATTCTTGCTGTTGAATTATTACATTCAGCTCAAGCACTAGAATTTAGACGTCCAAATAAATTTTCTTCTGCTATTGAAAAAACACTTACTCTGGTTCGTAAAAATGTTAAGAAACTAAAACAAGATCGTATCTTAAGTAATGATATTGAAACAATTACATTATTAATTGAGGATAAGGCTTTTAATGTATACCCAGAATTATGACATTTAAAGAACAAATTCTTCAGGGAATCCCTAAACAACTTCCCCGTTTGAAATTATTGGATTCTAATCTAAATCCAGCTCCCAAAAGAAAACAAATATTAAGTTTAAAAGACAAGAGACTGGCTATCAGAAATGCATTAAGATATTTTCCTAAAGAATGGCATCATGATCTTAGTTTGGATTTTGCAAAAGAATTAAATGAGTATGGAAGAATCTATATGATTAGATTTAAACCAGAATATTCAATTCATGCACGGCCATTAAACGAATACCCTGCAAAAATTGATGAGGCCAAATCAATTATGTTAATGATTCAAAACAACCTAGATATAAATGTAGCTCAACATCCCCAAGAACTAATAACTTATGGGGGAAATGGTGCAGTATTTCAAAATTGGGCTCAATATTTATTAACTATGAAATATTTGGCTACCATGAATAAAAACCAAACGCTTCATCTTTACTCTGGTCATCCCATGGGATTATTTCCATCATCAAAAAAATCTCCAAGACTTGTAATTACAAACGGAATGATGATTCCTAACTATTCTAAACCTGATGATTGGGAGAAGTTTAATGCACTAGGGGTCACGCAATTTGGCCAAATGACAGCTGGTTCATTTATGTATATTGGTCCACAGGGAATAGTTCATGGAACAACAATTACTTTAATGAATGCTTTTAGAAAAGTTTTAAAACCAAAAGAATCAGTAAAAGGAAAAATATTTCTTACATCAGGTCTGGGTGGAATGAGTGGAGCTCAACCAAAGGCTGCAAATATTGTTGGTTGCATCTCAATTACTGTCGAGATTAATTTCTCTGCTGCTAAAAAAAGACATGATCAAGGCTGGGTAGATGTTCTTATATCAGACATTGACAAACTAATTAGTTTTGTTAAGAATGCTCAGGAAACGAAAAAAACTATCTCTGTTGCTTTTATAGGAAACATTGTGGAGGTTTGGGAAGCCTTTTTAGAATCAGACATAAAAGTAACTATTGGTTCAGATCAAACTTCACTGCATAATCCATGGTCTGGAGGATATTATCCAATGGGGATTAGCTACGAAAAAGCAAATACAATGTTAAAAGAAGAACCTTTGTTATTCAAAAAAAAGGTTCAAGAATCTTTAAGGCGTCATTCGAAAGCAATAAAACTTCATGTGCAAAAAGGAACTTATTTTTTTGACTATGGAAATGCATTCTTATTAGAAGCCTCTCGTGCGGGAGGTGAGGTTTTGAATGAGGATGAAACAGATTTTTGCTATCCTTCTTATGTTCAGGATATTTTAGGTCCAATATGTTTTGATTATGGTTTTGGGCCATTTAGATGGGTCTGTGCTTCTGGAGATTCCGAAGATCTTAAACAAACTGATCAAATTGCCAGAAATGTGTTATTGACATTAAAACAAAATGCACCTAAGGAAATTCAAGGTCAATTGGATGATAATATTAAATGGATTGAAGATGCTCAAAAGAATAAAATGATTGTCGGGTCTCAGGCAAGGATTTTATATGCTGATTCTCAAGGTCGAATTGAAATTGCTAAAGCTTTTAATTCTGCTATTTCACAAGGCAAGATAGGTCCTATTATTCTTGGTAGAGATCATCACGACGTTAGTGGGACAGACTCTCCATACAGAGAGACATCAAATATTTATGATGGAAGTAAATTTACAGCCGACATGGCAATTCATAATGTGATAGGAGATAGTTTTAGAGGTGCAACCTGGGTTTCAATCCACAACGGAGGAGGAGTTGGCTGGGGTGAAGTTATAAATGGTGGTTTTGGAATACTACTTGACGGCTCTAAAAATTCTGAAAAAAAATTAAAGAAAATGTTATTTTTTGATGTTAATAATGGTATTGCTAGGAGAAGCTGGGCTAGAAACAAACCTGCAATTTTTACAATAAAAAAAGAGATGCATCGATCTAAAAATTTGAATGTATTAGTTCCTAAAGTTGTTGATGATGAAATAATTGACTCTTTATTTAAATGAAAACTCTTTTTATAAATATTAAAAGTTTACTTCAAACTTTAAGTGAGACTAAAATCTTACTTAGAGGTTCAGAAATGAAAAAGCTGTCTCAAATAAATAATGCATATTTATTGATCAATAAAGATAAAATTATTGACTTTGGTCAAATGGAATATTGTCCTAAGCTTAAGGTAGATAAAGTTATTGATGTTGAAGGAAGGTTTATTTTACCCACTTGGTGTGACTCTCATACTCACATAGTTTATTCAGGTTCGAGGGAAAAAGAATTTATTGATAGAGTTTCAGGATCTACTTATGAAGAAATAGCAAAAAAAGGTGGTGGTATTCTAAACTCTGCAAAAAGACTAAAAAACACTCCTTTTGAGCAGTTGTATGACGAAAGCTCAAAACGGCTTGAAGAGGTAATCAAACTAGGAACAGGTGCAATAGAAATAAAATCAGGTTATGGTCTTGAGCTTTTAGAGGAACTGAAAATGCTTGAAGTTGTTAAGAAATTAAAACAGAACTTTAATGTATCAATTCAATCAACATTTTTGGCAGCTCATGCGGTTCCGAGTGATTATAAAAATAAAAAGGGAGAGTATCTTGATCAAATAGTAAATGAATGGATCCCAGAAGTTTCAAGAAAAAAACTCGCAAAATATATTGATGTTTTTTGTGAAAAAGGATATTTTGAAATTGAAGAAAGTAGATTAGTTATTCAAGCTGGAAAAAAACATGGTTTAATCCCTAAAATCCATGTTAATCAGTTCAATTCTTTTGGAGGTGTTGCTCTTTGTGATGAAATGGATGCTCTAACAATTGATCATCTTGAAGTGCTTACTGAAAATGATTTAGAAATTCTTAAAAAAAGTAATACTATTCCAGTTGCATTACCTAATTGTTCGTTTTTTCTAAATATCCCTTACACTCCTGCAAGAAAAATAATTGATCTAAATATTCCATTAGTTTTAGCTTCCGACTATAATCCAGGTTCAGCTCCCTCAGGAAATATGAATTTTGTAATTTCTTTAGCTTGCTCAAAAATGGGAATGACTCCAGAAGAATCTATAAATGCTGCCACTATTAACGGAGCTTATGCCATGGGCTTATCGAATGAGCTGGGTAGTATAACAATTGGTAAAAAAGCAAGCTTCATTTTAACTAAAGTAATTCCCTCATATTCAATGCTTCCCTATGCTTTTGGGTCAAACTTAATAGAGGATGTTTACATTAAAGGGAAATCTGTCAATAATCTATGAATAAATTAGATCAGTATTATTGTGCTCCATCCAAAAAAATGTGGAAAGGTCGGAAATCATCAAATGATTCTCCTAATGAGTACTGGCACGAACAAATAATTTTAAAACCCATTGATCTCATGCCTATAATACCATCTCAAGATATAGGTCTTTTGGGTTATCGTTGTGATGAAGGGGTCAAAAGAAACAGTGGAAGGCAAGGGTCAATAGATGGCCCTAATGCAATTAGAAAACAATTAGGTAAACTATCCTGGCACTCAAAAAAGAAGGTTTTTGACTATGGTGACGTAATATGCCACAAAAATAATATGGAAATTACGCAAAAGATTTATTCAGAAATCGTAGAAGAAATTATTAAATCTGGTCAATTAAGTATTGGAATTGGAGGTGGGCATGATCTTGCATATGGACATTTTTGTGGTATACAAAATGCCATTAAAAACTCTAAAATTGGAATTATAAATTTTGATGCACACTTTGATTTAAGAAAACCAATAGAAAACTCAAATTCAGGAACTCCTTTTTATCAAATATTAAAAGAATTTAAGGATGATGTTAAATATTTAGCAATTGGTATTCAGGAATTTTCAAATCCTAAATCACTTTATAATATTGCATCTGAAATGAAGGTTAATTATATTTCAGATAGAGACTCTTCTATAAACAACCTTAAAAATATTTATAACAGTATCGACAACTTATTTATTGGTTATGATCATATTTATGTTTCCATAGACCTTGATGGATTTTCATCTTCCCATGCTCCTGGTGTTAGTGCTCCAAGTCCATTTGGATTTTCAACTGATTTTTTTAAACATGTTTTTAAATATATCTTAAAAACAAAAAAAGTTATAGCAATAGATGTAGTAGAGCTAAATCCAATATATGATAATGATTCAATCACTGCTAAACTGGCATCTCAAATTATTCATATGGCAGTCACAAGATAACAGAGTGAGTTAGTTCTGATTAGTAAAAATTTCTTCTCAATATTTCACTATTTATTTCATTTTTAAGTTCTAAAATGTTCGATTTAAAACCCTTGATAAAAAGTGTGACAAAGTACCTATGTCTTAGCTTTAAGTTAATATAATTCCTTGCATATGGTTTTTTTGAAATAATGTCTAATTCTTTTTTTGTTTTTTCAAAATAGTTATCGCTCCCATTAAATCTCAACAACATTTCTTCTTGGTTTGTTTCAATTATCTTGATTAGTTCAGGATCTTGATCTTTCATTATCAATTCTTTAAAGCTTAATTGTAGATTAATTTCCATTTCAACATTTTTAATCACTTGCTCGTAAGACATAAAAACCAACTGATTAATTAAGCGCTTTATATTTTCATTTTTGATAATACTAAAAGATCCGTCTTTTGTCAACATATTCATTGTTGCAAGTGGTGGATGAAATTCTCTAAAGTCTAGAAATAAATTATGAAAAGAGGCATTATATCTGTTTTTAGAAAAAGCTCTAGCTAAAGAATCTGTATTGATATTGCTCCAATTCCTTGACAAATAATCATATGATAAGCTATCTGATTTGAATGTGTTTAATCTGGATTGAGTATATTTTTCAGTTTGATTAATTTCATTAAGAATTGATTCTAAAATTATCATTTCTTTTTTTTCTTCCTCTTGTTTAATGCTGATTCCATTTAACCAATAAGAAATAGTTATACCTAGAACAATAATGATAAACTCAAGAGAGTATTTAATTAGATATTTATTCATTTTTTAAAAGTAAAAAATGTATGGGTATTAAATCCTATTTATATCTTTAAAAAAATATAAATATGTAACACATGAAAAAATTAACATTCTACTTTTTGATTTTTATAGCTAATTATTCTTTTGGTCAGGGAATTGAAAGAATAAACAGTCCTGAGCATTTAAAAAACAATAGTCCATTTTCTGAAGCAACTATCGTTAACGGTGTGATCTATCTTTCTGGAGAAATTGGGACTCTACCCACTGGAAAAATAATTGAAGGAGGCATAACAGCTGAAACAAGACAAACTCTTACAAATATTAAGAATACATTAAATAAAATTGGAGCATCAATGGATGATATTTTTAAATGTACATGTATGCTTTCTGACATATCAGAATGGGGAGAAATGAGTGCTGAATATGTTAAACATTTTAAAAAAGATAAGCTGCCAGCTAGAAGTGCTTTTGCAGGAAGTGGATTAGCTCTGAATGCAAAATTAGAAATAGAATGTATGGCTTTAAAAAACTAAAATATGAAGCTCTTTACTAGGCTTATTATAATATTATTTACGCTAGGCTGTTCAGAAATGCCGTCCAATAAAGACGATCTTACTTTTCATGGTAATCATCTAGCATTGATGGTAAATAATCTTAAACTGACTGGAGATTTTTATTCAAAAATTTTAAAACTAGAAGAAATTGATATTAAATCAACTGGTCTTACTCATAGATGGTTTAAGTTAAGTGATGGCTTTGAGATTCATCTAGTTAGTAGTAAAGAAACATTACCAAAAAAAAATCGAAATAATCATATAGCAATTCAAACTGACGATATAAATGCTTTGGTAGATTATCTACAAAAAGAAAAAATTGAATTCTCCGATTGGTTTGGAAATATAAATAACGTACAAAAAAGGTTTGATGGTGTTTTACAGGTTTATATAGAGGATCCTGAAGGAAATTGGATTGAAATAAATCAAAAGTCAAATGAAAATAAGGACTAATGATTTAAAAAAATTGGTGTTAATTTCTAATGGGATCATACTTTTTTTTTATGGCTTTTATTTTTTTAGTTGGGAGCCAACTATAGTTGGTGTTTTTAGAGAAATTCTAATTATTCCAGCTTTTTTATTACAATTTCTTTTGACTTTTTACATCTTATTTAAACTACTAACAAATAAAATCAGGATAAACTTTTATGTTATATTTCATTTGGTTTTAACTTTTTTACTAATTTTTTCTTTTCAGTTTTAGATAATTGAGATTAGCTTCTTATTAAATAACTAAGATCCAGTCTTTACTTTCTTGGAATTAAATGAATAACCGGATAATCATACGTATTTTTGTCTAAAATAAACTGTAATGAAAAAAATTGTTGCTTTTGGTGCTAGTTCATCTAAAAAATCGATCAACAAAAAATTAGCAGACTATGCGGCTAATCAAATTAAAGATTCTAAAGTCAATTTATTAGATCTCAATGATTATGAAATGCCTATTTACAGTATCGATTTTGAAAACGAAAATGGTATCCCTGAACATGCATATAAATTCAAAAAGGAACTGAGTTGTGCTGATGGAATTATAATTTCTTTTGCCGAACATAACGGAGCATATACTGCTGCTTTTAAAAATATATTTGATTGGATTTCAAGAGTTGAAAAGGAAGTTTGGTATAATAAACCTCTATTTTTAATTGCTACTTCTGATGGATCGAGAGGAGCAATTACCGTTCTAAAAATGGCGCATCAGAGAATTTCTAAGGGAGGGCAGATAGATATTCCTATTTTCTCACTTCCAGATTTTACTAAAAATTTTGATCCAAAACTAGGTATTACAAATCTTGATTTAAAAGATGAATTTAATTCATGTATCAAATTATTTGAGAAAAATATATAAGATGTCAATAGAAATATATCCAATAGATCTTCAAGCAAAAGGTGATTTTAATAACGGGGAAATCCTTGAAAACAAACCAATTGGTTTTCCAAGTGATGGAGGAAAGTTAAAACCATATTCTAATATTTTCTATTGGGCACATGCTTGGACTAATTCAAAAAAAAGTACAATAGGCCTTCACCCTCATCAGGGATTTGAAATATGCAGCTTTATTCTTAAAGGTCAGATAAATCACTACGACACAAAACAAAAAAAATGGATTTCTCTAAGTAAAGGTGATGTTCAAATAATTCGGTCTGGAAGTGGAATATCTCATGCTGAAGAGTTGATGGAAAACTCTGAAATTTTTCAAATATGGTTTGATCCTAACTTGTCCAAAACACTTAATAAAGAAGCTACCTATGATGATTATAAGAATGATAAATTTGAGGAAATTGAATCCGAACATGTACTAACAAAATTGATCAAGAGTTCTAATTCTAAAATGAAAATGGATACTGAAGGAGTAACCATTAAAGAATATTTAATAAAAAAAGAATTAAAATATTTCAAGCTAGATATTTTAAGTGATAAAGTTCATTCTTTTTTAATTCTTGATGGAAGTGTTAAAATCGGAGATGATGAATATTTATCAGGAACTTTTTTTAAAGTTTCTAATGCTGATAATTTTGAATTCAGTATTAATTCTAATGTTAGGATATTTGAAATTTCAACTCCATTAAAACCGAATTACAAAACATATTCTAGTTCTATGACTTAGAATGCCAATAGGCTAAGCCTAGAAATAATAATTGGAATGGTGCTCTTATAATAGCAGTTTCTCTAGTTATTCCTAAGGCCGTTTGAGCTGATTGACTTTCAATTAAATAGATGTTCGCTGGAAAAACGGCCAGTAAAAGAATTATTAGTCCCCATGCAGAATATTTCCTAAACTTCGTCAACAAACCTATTCCAAGAACTATCTCAAAAAAACCACTTATATATACTGCTTCAAGTGGTAGAGGGAAATATGGGGGCATAATAGAAATAAAATAATCTGGATCAATAAAATGATCTACTCCCACATTTGCATAGAAAAATGCCATTAAATATATAGTAGTTTTTTTTACATATCTCATTTTACAAAAATACGGTTCTAATTAATAACTATCTATATTTTAAGTTAAACATGGTTAATTGTCACTGACAATAAATTATATTTAAATAAATTATTAAAAAACTATTATGAAAAAAATATTATGTATAACTATTTCATTACTATTTATTAGTGAGTTAGAGGCTCAAAAAAACAGAAATGGAGTTATCTATGACAAGCATCCGGCATTAGAGTTAGTTAAAGAATTTAATACCGCATTTGTCAGTGGAGATATTGAAAAAATTAAAGATCTTGTTACAGAAGATGTTAAATTATGGAACTCAATGAGTACTGATAAAAATCAGGAGGCCAGTGGCTTACAGACTATAATTGGATGGTCTAATTATTGGAGTAGTCGACTAAAAGAATTTTCGATAGAACCAAAGGGTCAAGCATATCCAGATGCTTTTAAATTTAAAGGTGATCAATTATGGGTTTATACCTATGAAATTCTAAAAGGAGTTGATAAAGAGAATGGGTTTATGATTGAAACACCTCTTGATAGAAGTTTCCTTTTAAATAAAGAAGGAACAAAAATCGCTTGGATTTTAGAATCTTTTAATACTGCTCATATTGAAAAATACTGGAACTCTTTTAAGAAAAGATCTAATGGGAAAATATGGAGAGATCATCCTTACATAGGCTCAGTCAGAAGGTTAATGAATAATTTTGGTTTAGGTGAAGTAGACTTAGCTTATGCTGAATATAATCCTAATGCAAGAATATATGATATAAATATGCCTATTGGAGAATATCACACACTAGAACAAAGGAGAGAATGGGAAAAAGGAGTGTTTGCAAATTTTGATCTTGTTTCAGTTGATGAGTCTGGATATCCTGATTTACTAGAATATAATGGTGATGGAATGGATATCCTTTCCTGGTGGATAATGACGTTTAAAGATAAAAGATCAAAGAAAAACCTAAAGGTTTATCTGCATAGATCTGATACTTTAAATGATGAAGGGAAGATAACTAGATCTGTTGTTTATTATAACGGTCAATTATTAAAATAGACACCATGTAATTCAAAAAAACTCTACTATATTCTACAGTAGAGTTTTTTTGTTAAGTTAAAAACCGTTAAATTCTTTTATTAAAAGACACACCAGTATAAATCCGTAAATTATTAAAACTAAAGCGGTTCCTGGTGAAAAATATTTTTTCATCTTAAAATTTATTATTTAAAACTAACATTTTATTTACTATAAAATATTATGTTAACAATGTTTTATTAAATACTTTAGTGTAATACATTAAAAATTAAATCTTTAAAAATGAAAAAAATAATATTACTCTTTGTTGCATTATTTGCGTTTTCATGTCAAAACACTCCTGATATGAGTCTCTATAATACAAACAAGGAAATTGCTGAAAAGTGGATTAGAACATACGAGTCCCCAACTAATTATGAATTATTTGAATCATTAGTTGATAAAAATATCGTTTTTCAATCTCCTCAATATGGAGTTGGAGAAGTTGGATATGACGAAATCTTAGCTCAAGCTAAATATTATATGTCTGGTTTTGAAAATGTTACATTTACTCCTAGAGCATGGCTTCCTGGAGTTGATGAAACTACCTTAATGGCTGATGGAAGTGTTCGGGTTTATGGAACATGGAAAGGGAATAGTATCGAATCAGGAAAAACATTTTCTCTTGATTCATATCACTATTTCAATGTAAAAGATGGCAAAATAATTGAATCTGGTGATTATTTTGATGCAACAGGAATGGTAATGGCTACTCAACCAGATCCAGAAGTTGAAGAAGCAAAATAACTTGATGCTATTTTAAAACTAAACCCTGCCTAATGGCAGGGTTTTTTTGTATTTAGTATATTTAAAATATGAAAGATTTATTAGAATCTTATTTTGGCATAAAACCTATTGAAATTTTAAAATTAAATGGATATGAAAATGAAAACTATCAAGTAAAAACATTAGACAATAAGTATATATTAAAAACTTACCGGAACATAGATCTTTTACCATTTCTAAAGGCTGAAACCGAGGCTCTAATCCATCTAGATTCAAATAAAAGTTTCAAATCATCCAGACCAATTGAATTTATAGATGGTGATTATGTTAAAAAAATTCCTTTTGGTCAAAACGAAATAATAGTTCGTCTTCTCTCATTTATTGAGGGTAAATTTATGGGGGATACTTCTGCTTCGGAGCAATTAACCATTTCACTTGGATTATTATTAGCAAAATTAAATTTAAAATTACAGTCTTGGGATAATTACATTATTAAGAGTAGAGAGTCTGAGTGGAATTTGAACTCATATCTAATTTCTAAACAATACATAGATCAGATAGATCATTATTCTGATAGAAAATTGGTCAAGTACTTTTTTCAGCAATATGAACTTGAGGTTGTCCCTCTCAATCAAAAATTGAGAAAATCAATTATTCACAATGATGCAAATGAATGGAATCTATTAATTGAGAATAATTCAGTTTATGGGATTATTGACTTTGGAGATATTTCATACTCTGATCAAATTAATGAATTGGCAATAGCAATAGTTTATAATTCATATACAAAGTCCAATTACTTATATTGGGCGGAAAAGCTGATAGCTTCATATAATTCAATAATCCCTTTAGAGGAGATTGAAATCAAAGTTCTTTATTATAAAATTGCTTTAAGACTCTGTGTTAGTGCATGTAATTCTGCAAAGGCTAAACATAAAGATCCTGAAAATAAATATATCAGTCATAGCGAATCAAAAATTTTAAAAATGCTGAGTGCATGGATTAAAATAAGTCCTTTTAAGGCAGAAAATTGTTTTAGAATGGCTTGCGGTTATAAAAATGTTAAAGTCGAAAAAACATCTTCATTAATAAAACGAAGAAAAGAGGTTTTTAGTTCTAATATTTCACTCAGCTATAATCGTCCTATCTATTTTAAAAAAGCAGCTTTTCAGTATATGTACGATGCCTATGGAAATACCTTTTTGGATGCCTATAATAATATCCCACATGTTGGACATAGTCATCCAGAAATAGTCAAAGTAAGCCAAACTCAAATGTCAAAGTTAAATACCAATACCAGGTACTTATATGAATCTCTTTATGATTACTCCGAAAAATTACTTGCTAAATTTCCCAAAATACTGAATAAAGTTTTCTTTGTAAATTCAGGAAGTGAAGCCTCTGATTTAGCAATACGAATTGCCAAGTGGTATACGAAAAAAAATAAGCTAATGGTCGTTGAGCAGGGATATCACGGACATACACAAATAGGAGTTGAAATAAGTGATTACAAATTTAGTAGTCCCAATGGCATTGGTCAGCAAGACCATATTTTAAAAATACCTCTTCCAAATTATAAAAAAGAAATAAAATCTCAAGTTGAGCAAATTGAAGGTTTTGATAATCAATTAAATGCAAATAAAAATGAAATAGCTCTTTTTATAAGTGAAACTATTTTAGGTTGTGCAGGACAAGTTCCTCTTCCAAAAAAATTTTTAAAAAATGTTTATTCTAAAATTAGAAATCAAGGTGGTGTTTGCATTGCTGATGAAGTTCAGACAGGTTTTGGAAGAACGGGAAATAGTTTTTGGGCTTTTGAGGCTCAAGATGTAATTCCAGACATAGTAATTTTAGGAAAACCAATGGCTAACGGACATCCTATGGGAGCTGTAATAACATCAGAAAAAATTAGTAATTCTTTTAGTAAAGGTGTAGAGTTTTTTAGTTCATTTGGCGGCAATCCTGTTTCTTGTAAAATTGCCAAAAGTGTCCTAGAAATTATTGATGACGAAAAACTTCAATTAAAATCTGAACATATAGGGGGTTATTACAAAAAAGAATTAAATAGATTAAAAGATAATAGTTCTTTTATTGGGGATGTAAGAGGAAGTGGTCTTTTTTTAGGAATTGAAATTATAACATCAACTGGTGATGCAGATCCAGTTTTAGCTCAAAAAATAAAAAATGGTTTGAGAGATAAGTTTATACTTGTTGGAACAGACGGAGAGTTTAATAATGTTATTAAAACCAAACCTCCTTTATGTTTTAACAAAAAAAATGTAGATCAAGTCGTAAAAGAAATTTCTATTATACTAAATGAAAATCAGTAAAACATTTCAATTTTATCCTCAATAGAACTGGGAGTTCGAGTTGGTATTTCTCCTGAATATTTTCCCATATAAAAAAATCCAAGACATTTTTCTCCTTCTAATAAATTTATATGTTCTCCCAAATAATTCATTAATTTAGGTGAGCTCCAATATGATCCTATACCCAGACTACTTGACATAAGCCACATATTTTGAACAGCCATTGAAACTGAAGCTAACTCTTCCCACTCAGGCACTGATTCTCTTAAATCTCTCTGCATACATATTGCAATAACAACTGAGGATTTAACTACTTTTTCTTTTATTTTATCAAATCTGAAATCTGAAAAATTTTGAGTTGAATTTTGATATTTAACTGCAAGAAATTCACCAAGTCTAATTTTTGCTTTATTTTGAAATACTTTAAATCTCCATGGCTCAGTTTTTTTGTGTGTAGGAGCCCAGTTTGCAACTTCCAGAATTTTTTTTAACTCCTCTTCTTTAATTGGAGAATCATTGTATTGGTCAGGCATTATTGAGCGCCTATTTTTTATGATATCGAATATATTCATCGAGTTTATGCGGTGGAATGATTTTTCACCCATAAAAGTGATTGATCAAAATTTTCAAAAACT
>TARA_B110000003_G_scaffold125775_1_pt1 | contig 19304 bp, 10 predicted proteins | sample TARA_B110000003 | Tara Oceans TARA_B110000003 (sample SAMEA4396424) | marine metagenome | biome: Westerlies Biome; feature: [SRF] surface water layer (ENVO:00010504); material: water (ENVO:00002006), including particulate matter (ENVO:01000060) such as... | depth 5 m
ATGTGCATTATCTCTCAGTATTTTACACAGAAAATCCAGACGCGGAACTAGTGACTAGTTACTAGTCCTGCGACGCGACGCCGGTTGAGAGGTTTCGTCGCACGCTTGCGATTGCGCGTCGCGACAGTCCGATTCATCAATGTCGTTAATTTCTTGTTTCGACTACTCTAAGGGCCGTATGCCGGGCACAACAGAGCTTCCGCAGCGGGCGAGGTGGGGCGCTCGAAATGCCGGCAGCACACTCCGAAAGTTTTCTTTGGTGCCAGCAAGAAGGTTTTCAGCCTTGACGTTGGGCGCCGTTAAGGATACAGCTAACGATGTACACGGTATACAGAACATTGCAAAGCAACTGCGGGATCGTGAGATAAGTGCGGTTGACTTGACCGCGAGCTATTTACGTAGAATACAGCAGACCAATGGTACACTGAATAGCTTCGTTGCGCTTGACACAGACCTCGCGCTTGCGCAAGCCAAAATGATCGATGACGAGCTCAGCAGGGGTATCGATAGAGGAATTCTTGCCGGAATCCCCATCGCAGTAAAAGATAACATCTGTACAAAAGATTTACCGACCACAGCAGGTTCGAACGCACTTGCAGGGTATATCCCCCCCTACGACGCAACTGTAGTGCGTCGTCTCCGGCACGCTGGCGCGATTATCGTAGGGAAAACGAACATGGACGAATTTGGCATGGGAAGCACGTCGGAAAGTTCGTATTTCAACGCAACACGCAATCCTTGGGATCAAGCATGCGTTCCTGGTGGCTCTTCCGGTGGTTCAGCAGCCGCTGTAGCTTCCAAGCAGTGTGTTGCAGCTTTAGGATCAGACACAGGCGGATCCGTTCGGCAACCGGCGTCACATTGTGGAGTTGTTGGCTTGAAACCGACTTATGGAGCCATTTCTAGAAATGGTCTGATGGCGTATGCTTCATCATTTGACTGTGTTGGTACCCTGACCTCTTGTGTAGAAGACTGTGCTATTATGTTCAATACGTTATCAAGACACAGAGGACATGATGATGACTTGACACGCATCAATACAAATGTGGCCGATTTTTTCAACCTTGAGCCGATCTCTAATGATAGACCACTGTGTGGATACCGATTCGGGATTGTGAGGCAAGCACTCGAGGGTGGAATCGCTGAAGAAGTTTTGAATAGTTTTTTGGACTCGATTGACCTCTTGCGTGATTTAGGTGCTGAAGTTGACACGATATCCTGTGACACATTCATGGATGGTCTTCCTGCCTACTATATTTTAGCATTATCGGAGGCAAGCAGTAACCTTGCTCGCTATGATGGCATACGGGAAGGCTCGAGTCTGCAATCTCAATCAAGGACGACGCTGTGTTCGTCGACTCGTTCGAAACATCTCGGCAGTGAAGTGAAGAGGCGAATTTTGATGGGAACATATACACTCTCTGCTGGCTATGCTGACGCGTACTATGAGCGCGCGAATAAGGTACGTGAAACTGTAGCCAATGAGTTACAGTCAAAGTTGAGGACGTATAATGCCCTCCTCACACCTGTAGCGACAACTGTGGCTCCTAAACTAAATGTATCACTTAAAAATCCGCTCGAGATGTACACAGGTGACGCGATGACCGTGAATGTCAACCTGAGCGGTCTTCCGGCACTTGTTGTAAGAGGGAAGCCTGCTGTTCGCGGTACAACTGTCCCAATCGGATTCCAGTTAATAGGGAGAGCTTTTGGAGAAATAGAATTGTTGAAAGTCGGTTCCATATTTGAGAAAGCCGCGTATGAGCGTTTCAACATACAACCATTCACGAGTGTCGAAAATATTACTAAACTAATTCCGTGATGTTTGGTGTTGCCTCGAGAGTAGTCTGTCCACTCGAGAGTAGTAGTTCTATCGATAGCTTTTTATGTATTATCTAGGTTCCATGAATAAATTGTCAAGAATTTCTCGTATATTTGTTTCAGAAAAATCGTCTCGGAGACAAAGCACCTGTGTGACTTCGTTGATGTTTAGTTCCAAAATCAAACCAGATGAGTTGTCAAGGTAGTCTGCTACGTCGTGCACGTGGTCGAGGCTTAGAAGACGACATGCACTCAGTAATCGTGAAAATTCAGCTCGTGTATTTGGTTGGCTTAAATTCGAAAGCCCTAAAATCAGTGCCCTAACCTGACGCTCAAACACTAGGGATCCAAGCTGGTTGAAACGCAAGTAGTTGAACATCGTCATTTCTAATACCAGTGTTATTCGTTTGATCAATACGTGTATCAGCTTTGTAACCCAATCACCAGCCTCTTCACAATAATTCTCAATCCTCTTAGAAAAGAGCTCAAAAAACCACAGTAAAGGCTCTACCCAGCTTTCTTTCACGCTAATGGATTCAAACTGTTCGCCTGATAGTACGTACTGCGTTAAAGATATCTCATTAGTTACTTGCTTCATGACATTGAGTAGATCTTGTGCGAGTGCTGCCATTAGCTCGGATGATAACTTGGAAAATGCAACGGTTATTGAATCTAAACTATGCAAACAGTCGTCCATGGAACAATTTTGATTGCCTCGTTTGTATGTTCCATCATGAATCAAAGATTTTGCGTTTGTGAGAAAACTTGCACTAAATGCCATCACAGTCTCAGATAACAATGCCATGTGTATGCGTTGTGACATCTCAGGTCGCTCTATGAGTTGATCGAACGACTCAACGTCAGTCAGGATACGCGCACCAAGGTCGGGCAAACTTGAAACAAAAACTTCTTTAGCTGGCATTTTAACTGTTCGCTCAATGTCATCAAACATTTCTGACAAGATCCGTGTGATCTCTTCAAGGACGGATTTGAGCGCTTGCGCCCACGTTGATATGTAAGCCCTCTCAAAACTTCGCCTCATAACGTAAAAGATGTCATGGACAGAAGAGACTTTGCAACTGGTACTACATAATGTCTCAGCAATCGCTCGTCGATAGTGACTGCGAAGCAAACGTACTTCTGCTACCATATACATGGACATTAATTTATCGCTACCATCGTCATACCAACCGAAATTACTGTCTATTTGCACTTGATTCGTGAAGATATTCCGCATGCGTGAACTCAACTCCCACCAAAAAATACTACAGGCGCGACTAGTCAATATGAGTTCGCCAATATTGGCTTCATCTATGTCTTCAACTTCGTTTTCGTACGTAAACTCTCCTGCCACTTCAGCTGTTATACCAGCTAAATGCTTGCAAGACTCATTGACAAAGCGCTGGATAGATACGCAGTCATAATGCTGTGATAAGCTGCAACACACTTTGTCGACGAGTTGTGATGCTTGGCTGAGCACGAGGGTCACTCTTTTCGACATCGACCGATTCTCTGTTGCACTCTCTGCTATTGAACTGAGTAGGCTATCTCGAATACGTTGAGACATGAAATCTACTCCCTCTTCTTGAGAATTCAATAATGGAAGTACATTAACGAGGTCGCATATCACAGCCAAATCTTTCGTAGGAATTAGTGCCTTCAGTGCCTTTCGGACAGTTTGCAGCACTTGTTCAAATAAACCAAGTCGTTTCGCAGAAAATCTTGATCTTTCTTCGCAAAGAACCTTTTTCTGCAGTATATCGCAGCAACTTGCTGCGTGCTTCGCTACAGTTCCATAGTCTGATAGCGACAAAGCAACACGCATCGCCTCTTCTTGTTTCCTGAAGTCTGATACTAAAGCAACAACGTCCAACGTATCTTCAAGATTTTTTATCGTGGTACCCAGAATTTTCAGTCTTATCGTATTTTCAGTGAGCATATTTGGTTGACGAACACTATCGATTTCGTCGCACACGCGGCTTGTCCGCAAAAGACATCGTTCAGACTCGGACAATCGTCCTTTCGTGCCGCCCGTCATAGAAATGCCTTCTTTCGGCTGTGTTGCAGAGCACTATCGTGATACTGCACTTCCTTGCAGCGGACAGTGGGAAGTTCAACGGCCGTTGAAAGCAGGGCGTTTCGTCTACACGGCGCGTCGTATCCAAGTGCGCACTCCTCTGCACATCGCCTAATTAAACTCGCATCAGGGCGGCTAAAACGACTAAATTAGTACAAAATAGACCCACGTTTTGCACTAATTTCGAAAAAAGAGACTAAAAGGTCGTATATATTATGATAAGGCTGACTAAGATTAGTCGGCCTAAATACTGATATAAATATCAATACTATATCATATGGTAGGACGTGGAAAGTACTATATACTGGTATGATATCAAGTGTCGTTTATCGGTTCATCTTTGTGTTCGAACCACCTTGCAGCCAGTTCGCTCCACACCAGCGGCGCCACGTTCACTAACTAAGCGTAAGATTGTAGAATGTTTCGAAACCAGTACGACCAGGTGAGTGCAGACACTCAATTTTCTCAGTCCCTCTAATTGTCACTTCACAGGATGTTCTGAGTTGGAGTCCACACGGACGACTGCATCAAGTCGAATGTGAGTCTAAGTGAGTTGAAATCGTCTGTAGCTAAACACATCCTTTCTTCAGACGCAATTGAGGCAGTCACGCAGGGAAGTTCTGTGGTAGGATGCAAGGTATAACTCTTTCTCAGTGAAATCTCTTGCTATGCATACAAAAGTGATTGAGCTGACTCAGACTTCCAGGGGTCAAACGCTGTGGTGATCGCAGCTCTCAAACGTAGCTCTTCTGAGCTCGCGGCACGCCATGAAAAAATTTTTCCTATTAGTAAGAATGCAGGCATTGCTGTATCGGGACTCGTTTCAGACGGGCATCAGATTGCGTCAATTCTGCGGAACACGGCCATTAATTCCAGCTTTGTCTACAATAGAGAAGCTAGAGTTGCACATTTAAGCGCAGCCACAGCCAGAAAACTTCAGGTGAGCTTTTAGCATTTGCAGTTTGATTATTTCACCCATTACTTCCGTAGGCGTGCACACAACATGCATCTCGTCGTCCATACGGGGTAGGTATACTTCTTGCAGGTTCTGATGAAAGTGGTTTGCACCTTCACCAGTTGCTACCATCAGGTGACGCGTACGAAAGTGAGGCAGTTGGGATAGGTGAGGTTACGCTTGTTATTTCAAATTGTTGGAAATTGAGCGGTTACGCAGGCAGTCGATCCCAGGCAGCAAGAACATATCTTGAGAAGTATCGATTGTCGGAGATGTCCCTTGACCAGGTAAACGTGGTATTTTTATCTCCTCTCCTCTTCTGAACACGTTCAAGCTTGTGCAACACAGTCTCAGAGCGTTGCGAGAAACATGTCCAGATGGTGCAATCAGTACTGCGTGCTGCACTGTAGGTGTCGTGCACAACTCTGAATTTAGAGTTCTAGAAAATGCGGAGATGGAAGCATACTTGAGTGAGCTGGAGTAATTCCATGAACACTGTTCTTTTGATTTACAACTTCTTGATTGTTACAGTCAGCGCGAAAGTATTTTTATCTACGTGTAATCTAATTGCATCTTGATGTGTGAACCGTAAAACTAACGTTCCACTCCCGCGCTTTGCTCGTGAACTCGCTATGTACCGAGGGCGACCAGCTGTCATCACCCCCAACACCCATATGATACATATCTAGATGGACGTTCACGTAGTCGGCGCGTCGTAATTCATTGGTATGAGTTGCATGATCAAGCATTTCAAGGTCAAAATTGGATGCCGAGAATTGACTAAATAAAATCGGACTCTCAGCTGTGAATTGAACACGTCTCCCAGCACAGTCTTCAAGTGCTGCCCATTTAATATCTGATCGACCACCATTCTCGCTCGGGACTATATACGGTGTATGCATATCGTCAACAGTGGAGGTATATCTTCCGAAAATCGCAGATGCTTTGCGATCTTGATAACACTCATGTGGCCCTCGTCCAAGCCAACTCACGCCCTGAAAGTTTTTGTTGCACTTGAATCTTACACCAACACGAGGTAGTTCGGGCAAGGCAGCGACGATGTTCATGCAACTATTGACGTGCACCTCGCCTGACGGCATGAAAATATGCGTCATGCATACATCTACCATCCTTTTAAACCCATCCCCGTTTGATACTAGCGTAAAGCAACTTTTCACATGAAAACTGTCATCTACAAATTTCATCGATATACATGGCTCTTTCATAATTTTGAGCTGGTCAAGTCCAGCATCAATCCACCTACTTGAGTATGAAAGCCCCTCCCCTCCACGGTCATTGTCTGTGCGTGCTCTCCAAAAGCATGGATGAATTGGACCCATGATTACCAGGCCATCATGAACTTTCAAACTTTGAATGCATCCTGCGAAATTTCCAGATGAAGCAAAACAGCACTCAACACCATTACTCGAAGCGATAACTAAACCATCAGACTGGCGGACATCAATCTTCGAAGTCAAATTAGTTGATATTGGCATGTCATTTGATCGAAAGAATTTCGGCAACACCAGTTGAGATTTTGCCACTTCAAAACCTGCGCCAGCCCACACAGTTTTGCTGCGTAAGTGAGAAGTAAAGTTTAGCAAAGCCACAGAACTCATGTGGCGTCTATTCACAACGGACGATTCGATTAAAGATTGAACGTCGAACGTATGCTTCTGACCTGGATATATCGCCGGAAGTTCGATATTTGCGTGGAATATCTCACTTCCATCGTATGAACATGCGTGCAGAAGCATGTGTAAATGAGAAAGTTGCGAAAAGTGGTACCAGTTCGTTATCGTGACGTTTCTATACTGACCTTCCGATGACCATTCAACACTGACAGGCTGCTGTAAATACTTTGCTTCATACATGGCGGGATGCACTGTCCTATCCGGGAAAACTAGGCCATTGATACAGAACTGGGCGTCATTTGGTTTGTCGCCAAAATCACCGCCATATGCCCAAAATTCCTGCCCAAGCTCGTCTTGTTTTATCAGACCTTGATCGACCAGATCCCAAATAAAGCCTCCTTGTAACCTTTTGTTTTTCTTAAAGTGTAACCAATATTTATCTAAGCTCCCGTTGCTGTTTCCCATGGCGTGTGAGTATTCACATAATATTAATGGCCTTTTCTCATTTTTGTAATACGCAAGTTTATAGCACACCTCGACTCTGGCGTACATAGGGCAAATAATATCGGTACAACTAGTACGCGCACCGCCCCCCTCGTACATGATTGGTCGAGTTTTATCCGTATCTCTAGCCCAAAGTGCCATCTTTTCATGGCTTTTACCAAAACCAGATTCGTTACCAAGAGACCAAATTATTATTGATGGATGATTGTAATCCCGATGCACCATTCGCGTAAACCTTGAGAGAAAAGCGTTTTCCCATTGTTCTTTATTTGATAGGAAACCTGTCGAGTGTAATAATGACTGAAAACCATGTGTTTCTATGTTGGCTTCATCCACCACGTATAATCCATATTCATCGCAGAGATCATAGAAACGTGGATGGTTGGGATAATGTGCTGTCCGTACTGCATTAAAGTTATTTTGCTTCATCAACCGTATGTCTTGGACCATTAAGTCTTCTTTAACACATTTTCCATGCTTTGGGCAGTGCTCGTGTCGATTGACTCCTTGAACAATGATAGGCGTGCCGTTGACTAAAAGCTGGCCGCCTGATATTTGTATGTTTCTTACACCCACTCTGCACGCTTCGCAGTCGACTTCTTCGCCTGCTGAGGATACTAAAGTGATGACTAAACGGTATAAGTAAGGATTTTCGGCTGACCACAACTTTGGACTCTGCAGGTGGCAATGTAAGTTACTTTTATATCGGTTATCTGGTGGAACTGTACTTTGATTCCCGAAGCCAGGTTTCTCGCCAATAACCTTGCGAAACTCGTTCGAGCTTGTTTCACACACGGTACGTCCTTTATCCAACACTTTCACTGTGATCGCCGCGATTTCGTCGGAAATATGATCCAGGTGTGACTGCAGCTCAATTCCCACACATATTGACGCTTGGCTCTTAGAAATATCGGCTGTCACTTGATAGTCTGCGATGAACACCACTGGTTTGGAATAAAGCCGTACGTCGCGATAAATGCCACTCAGCCACCACTGATCCTGATCTTCTAAATAGCTTCCGTTTGACCATCGCATCACTTGAACTGCAAGGATGTTATCGGTTTGCATCGCTTTCGTTACGTCAAATTCTGCAGGTAGACGACTGTCCTCTGAGTAACCAATCCATGTGCCATTGAGCCAACACATGAACGCTGAATCAACGCCATCAAACGTCATAAAAATACGCCTTTGTCCTGATACCCATTCGTCCGGGACCTGAAAAGTGGTTCTGTAACATCCTGTTGAATTTGTATAGCCAACTTTTCCGTCTCGTTGTGCACTTGGTGGGTTCAGAGGAAATGGATACTGGATATTTGTGTATATTGGTTCATCATGTCCTTCGCACTGCCAATTTGATGGAACTGGGATGGTTCCCCATGCGTCGTCTTCAAAACAGCGTTCGTAAAAAGATGTTGGCACTTTAGACGGTTCGGGTGCGAGGTGAAATTTCCAGTGACCATTTAACACCACCATGTTATTGAGGGTTCCGAGCGTGGACCATTTACCTCCAGAATCCCAAAAGCGATGAGATTCTCCCGCCGAAGAGAACGCATAAAGATTGCAGTGCGCGTGCCTAGTCGCGCAATCGTGATTTTTCATCTGCAGTTTGACAGTAAACTCACCTCTTGTTTCGTCCAGTCACTAGTGGATTCTCCCAGTCAACTAAAGCTTGTGCACCTCGGGTCCTCTATACTCGTCGCTAGTGAGCAATGAATCTTGTAGTGGAATCGTAGACGTACGTTGCTGCGAAATCGGCGCCACCACGAACGCAATTTCAACGAAGTGTCATACATCCAGTTCGTCATAGCGATCACCGTTGCAGCTCCGTGTAACCTCCAGCTCCAACATTCGTAAAGGAACACAAGATAACGGATGCCGAACACATTTATGCAGCGATAAAACGCTCGTTGCGGTTTCGACATGCTTGTTCGAAATCCACATTGTTCTGGGACGCCCGGCGGCCGCAGGGTCGTTTTTGCGCGAGATGCCCACGTTTCTCGAAGACCCGGCTTTCTTTCAATAATTTATGTACAATCTTACTATCAATATGTCATATTGTATCATCTCGAATGCTAAACATTATTCGTGATAACAATGCGTCCGTGTGAAAAAATTCGTAAACAAACCGAACTGTTTCTTTCTTGGGAGCATTCTTGCACAACGCGCTCGTACTTGCGTCCGTAAGCGTTCGCTAAGACTCAGATCCAACACGTACGTGTCATCACTTTACGATAGCGTATTTTGGTGTAGTGAAGACGGTCGACGACGGTGAAGTACCTTTTTTCAATACGGCGGCTGGAAAACTTTGGCTGAGGATGGATTCCCCAGTCAGTACGGTTTATGTGCAAAACTTAAATGAAAAAGTGAATCAAAATGGTGCGTGTTCCTTCTTGAACTGTATTGTGTCGTAAGTTAAGTTTTGCGGCAGATCTCAAGTCTGCTCTGTATGCAGCATTCTCGCAGTTCGGGAAAATTCTTCAGGTCACTTCTGCGAAGACATACAAACTCAGAGGACAAGCGTGGGTAATTTTTGAAGAGAGGACAGCTGCTCAAAGCGCAATCAGTTACCTGAACGGCTTTACATTTTATGACAAACCTTTGGTAAGGAGCTACTTTTCTATCTTTATGTCGTTTCACAAATTCCTTATAGCGTTTGTCCTATGCACACAGTGTATCTGATGTGTTCTTACACCGCAGCGGAGTTTCTACTAACCGATCTAGCGATACTCATGCGATGAGGAAAGCGGATAGTCAGGCTAAAGAAAAGGCGACAAGGTCGCGTGCACAAACTGGTTCGATAAGTGAGAGAGATCGCACCACTGACGCACCCAGCAGTAGGATCATATGTGTTAAAGGGTTACCTGCAACCACGACGGATAGCATGCTGCAAATACTTTTCGAACAATTTCCTGGATTTGAAGACGCACGATTAACACAAGGTGCTGACGGAGTTGCGCGTGTGCAATTTCAACTTGTGGAACAGGCAACTATAGCTTTCAATGGTCTTCAGGGTTTTAGACTAAATCCAACTCACACGCTGGCTCTCTCGTATGTGTTAGATAGGATGTGAGATGTGAGAAGCTCGAATTCGATTCGTTTACTGATAAATATAGTAAAATAATTAGTCAGTGAGCGATCGTAACTTGTAGTGTGTAAGTTGATTCCGCATCTAAATTCAAACAAACTTCTCTAGAACTAGTATCATTTGAAGTAAGAACGTTTCAGCGTTGATCTACGTCAACCGCTCAAGCTTACCTACTAATATAAACTGCGATCATTTTCCATACGCGAACCATACTAGAGAGCATCTTTGACTCCAACATACATTTTGGTCAACAATTCAAAGCACCTCTCACAAATTTTGAATGGCACGTGGCGTATTTATAGGCTTAGATGCCGCCGTCGCACTTGTCAAGTTGCTGGTGTTTAGCTCGACTTTCTCGCTTACAAGCGGGCTCTCTCGAAGATTGCACGATCGCTCGTTGTAAGTTTGATGATTTCGAAGTTCTTTGGCCCCATCGATCGTGATGACACAGAGATCTACGTTAGAGCCTGATCCAAGATCGTTGAAAATGCCCGCTTTAATCGCGCGAGTAACTAGGTTCTTAGCTCCGTTCTCATCCAGCCCCTCCTGATATTCAGATTCTAGTACAGCCATCGCTGCAAGGGAGCCACTACCCATTGTTGCGTACGGGAGGGAGTCAGAAGAGCCATGCGGATATACAGAGAAAATGTGCGGACCGTTTCCATCAACACCGCCGAGGACCAGCGCAGCTCCAATGTGCCCTTGGTATTTGAAAAGCCGCTCCTTCAATATCGTCAGCGCCGTGACTACTTTGCTCGGCCTGTCCGAAAAAGACCGATGTAGTAAAAGTTCAGAAGATACAGAACCTGACGGCAAGTTAGAAAAGCTCTGAAGCCGAGTGGTCAGCCTACCTGTCACAGCCTCAGTATCCGCCGCTGTACCTGCACCACAGCAAAACATGTTCGGAGCTAGATAGTGGATCTTCGCGCAATTTTTGTCCGCCACTGTCTCTCCGTTCGTCGATCTAGTATCGGCTCCCAAAACTACGCCGGAAGAGAAAACCACCCCACAGATTGTTGTTCCCGTTTTTGTCGCCGCCTTTACCTTCCGTGTAGTGTCATTTGCATGATACTGGTTGAAAGTGAACCCAGAAGCTAACGGATCGTGCGGCATCCACGTTACAGGGAAGCCAGATGAGGCAAAGTGGCGCAAAGTAGTCAACGGCGTGCTGTGTTGGGGGACCTGCGGTACAGTTGGGCATTTCTTTGATACTCTTCGTATGTGTATTTCGTATATTGTGTGTGTACACGAGTATGAACTCCTTCGATTCACCTAAATGACAAAAATGACTAACCGAAGCCGCCGGAAAATAATAAAAGAAACCCTTTTTTAGGGCAAGGCTATCCGTGACGTCGTGTCCGCGTACTCCGCACGCTCGGTCACGCCGTCGCCGCCGCCGCCGCCGCCGCCGCCGCCACGACTCGCAAATGTTTGCACCCGTCGCGACTACTTCCATGAGTATCACTCGACTTATCTCCCCATCATCTTCGGCGAAGCTCACTGCGCGGAAGTCCTCACTTGCGGGGGGGTCGTGCACCAGCGGCAAGACGACTTCGGCGAACGATCGTGTGAGTACGTCAATCGTCGCGGGGAAGATGAAAACGCGGAAATCTGCCGCCAAGCGTTACAAAGTTACAGCAAGCGGGAAGGTACGCGCACGTTCGTTTGTCGAAACGTCACAGATTTTTTTTAGACGCGTCTCGCCTCGCCGTTATCTTGTTCGCGGGCTGCTCTACAACTAACGCTTTCCACAGGTGATGCACCGGCGTCCGGGTAAAGCGCACCTTAACGGTCCCAAAACCTCCGAAAGAAAAGCACGCCTGAGTATTGATGTGGCCGTCGGGACATCTCAACTCCCCCTCATCAGGTCTTGCTTGCCTTACGCCAGACTTTAATCCAGGCGGGGTTTTAGCGTCGTGGGCCCGAGCGTTGTCGTCTGAGATGCGCCCGTAACACGCGGGCGTTCATAGCACTTTAAAAATGATGTAAGTTTCGCAGTCGCATCTGCCATCGATCCGCCTTCGAGGTGTCGCGCGACACTGTAGAACGACTTCTCACATTTACTGATATTCACCGCGTTGCATCGGCACTAACTGAGCTGTCGCCGTGATGCCCGCACGAGATACATCCGTGTGAACTAGTTCTATCGCTCAAATATCAACCGTAGTGAGTCACCGCGAAGAATGTGCGGGATTCACGTGGAACTGGGTCCCGTAGCCTACACACCCGAAAGTTCCGAACTGTTTAATCGTCCCGTGCTCACAGAACAAACACGCGTGAGCGATCGAATACTCGCGTGCCTATCGTCCGACTTGACACTCGCACGCCGGGGTCCAGACGGTACCGGCACAGTACAGCGGTCGACCAAGCACGGAACGACTGTGACTTTCCGTAGCTCTATTCTTCAACTCCGAGGCCACGTCCGAACTAAAGTACCATTATGCTCTGAAACGACAAAGAACGTGCTGGTGTTTAATGGTGAAATTTACACTAGCGGTAACAGAGTCGTAGTAGATAGTGATTCAAAATGGTTGCTGGCTCAACTTGATGCTACTGAAGGTGATAGCGTGCTAATTTCCCAACTACTTTCTGCTGTGAGAGGGCCTTGGAGCCTAGTCTACTGGCATCATAACACGCATCGTCTTTGGATTGCGAAGGATATAGTGGGTCGGCGAAGCCTATTACTTTGCCTTCCGAGTAGTTCTCGTGGTTATTTAAGTGTGTGCTCTGTCGTACCACGTGAAGCTCAAGTGAGACGGCATGATTGGTTTGAGTGTCCTCCGGGGATATTCAGCTTCGACGCGAATGCGTCGCGCACGTACATCGATAGATGTGCGAAATATATTAATAAATCAATCTGGCTAAATCACATTTGGCGTGATCACAAGGCATTATTACTTTTCTTTTTCCGTCGAGGTGCCTCAGGCTGTAGTACAGAAGAGTGTGAGCCTTACGATGTACGAACGAAGCGAACACGAGAATATGAAGATTTTATTCGCCGCAAACAAGCTTCATGGTACTGTCTCGATAGATCCGTGCAGCTGAGATCCGCACATTGTCGGATTCCCTTACATGAAAGTATTTCAAAACGTGACAAGGCATATTTTGGCGTTCTCTTTTCAGGAGGATTGGACTGCACCATATTGTGTGCTTTACTGCACCGAAATCTTCAAGCTGATGAAATAATTGATCTTTGCAGTGTATGTTTCGACGGTGGTAGGTCTCCAGATAGGAAAGCAGCCCGAAGCGCGCTTGCTGAGCTTGAGCGTGTTTGCCCAGGACGCAACTGGCGCTTCATTGAAGTAAATGTTCATAGTAGGCAATTATCCACGATGAGACAATACATCGAGTCTCTGATCTATCCGAGTAAATCAGCGATGGATTTTAACATAAGCGCTGCTCTGTGGTTCGCAGCTAAGGGAGCCGGCACAATCAAAAGTGACCAACAAAGTTCCGCTCGAATTCCCTACCAAACCAGCTGTCGTATAATTTTATCAGGACAGGGCGCGGACGAACTGTGCGGCGGATATACTCGTCATCGTAACATTTTCAAGTCATTTGGTAACGACGCTTTCGAGGAGAACCTTAGGCTAGACACTCTCAGGATCTGGCAAAGAAACTTGGGCAGAGACGATCGCATACTGTCTGATCATGGACGCGAAGCACGATTCCCCTACTTAGATGAGGACTTCATGCTGTCAATCTTGAAAACACCCGTACATGAGATCGCTGAACTTACTTTGCCACCAGGAATTGGCGACAAGAAGTGTCTCCGTGAGCTCGCCTTACATCTTGGCCTGTCGACCGCCGCTCGAAGAATAAAAAAAGCCATCCAGTTTGGCTCTAAAGCGTCGTTGTACGAGCACCATGGATAGCCCTACATCACTGGGCATTTGATGACATAGACATATTTGTTCTCTTCGGTTTGTTCACCACGTTTTTTGTACCGACGCCTGAGTGTTGACAGTTGTCCCCTGCAATGCGGGTGCGTTTGATAGTATTTCAGCAGCACTTACCGCAACTGCCTTGACTTTCGCATGTAGCTGGTAATCTTTATCCTCTACGATGACATGTAAGGGCTGCGCTGTTGGTTTTCGTGTTTCTGTCTTATGAACTTCTTTTTCTTCCCTTTCGTTCAACGAAGCTCTCCCAAACACTTGAATACTCTCCATGCTCCGGAGAGTCACCCTGTGCCTGAGAATCCTGTCTGAAGCAAAGAAGTGCGCGTACGACTTGCTTCAACTACCTCTACAACCGTTCGTGTCGGCTTGGATAGTTTCAAAGGACAGGCGACCTTACGAGGAAGTGCGCAGCACTCCGTGGTACGTCGAGCAACCTAACCTTCGAAGCGACAGAATCTTCTTCACTTTTAACTTGGTATGAGCACAACGCTGCAAGGGTGACTAAAGATATCAAAAATAATCGAGCTATCCAGTAGCGAAATATGGGCTATTTTTACTAGTTCCGACTAAAATGGAATAGGGTACATGTACTGTGAAGCACGATATCCGCCGCCGAGCTACGGAGTGTCTGCTGTCGCCGCACTCGTCACTGTTGACGAGCGCTGCTTTGAAAATTGAGTTATCGCCGAGCAACGATTATGCTAAACAACTTTATGCGTTCTCCCGCGATGAGGTAAACTTTCCATACTCTCATCTGAGCTCTAGTTTCATAGAGGTACAACAGAAACATGGCCTTTCAACTCGTCACTCATGGAGAAGTGGAGACAACGTTAACGCGCGCTAAAATGCTCAAAACGATCGCAGATAAATTAATCACGATTGGTAAAGAGGTGAGTATTTTCGCAAGTCCATGCACGAAATAATTAAGCAGTGGACAGAATAGTTTAAGTGCGCGTCGACGGATCCAAAGTGTACTTGGGTCAGAGGAACTTGCACAAAAACTACAGTTTGATATGTCTACTCGTTATCAAACGCGGCGAGGTGGCTATACACGAGTACGAGTCACACGAACTAGAAAGGGTGATTCGGTGACTCTAGCGAAGGTGCAATTCATGCCCGAGGCAAGCTGATTCGTTCTGTATGTCGCTCATTTGCTATAGTCTTGCATAAAATTCCTCTAGCGTTTGGATATATGTCGGCTGATCCAGTAGATCATTGTGTCCACCGCCATTAAAATGAACAAATCGCTTGTGCTCACAAGCAACTGCATCGAAGAGCTTTCTACCGCACCACAGAGGTACAATGGCATCAGACGTGCCGTGCAAGCTCAAGAAGTGAGTTTTCATACTGAGCTGTCTTGCTGCTGCACACGTATTATTCCATTTATCCAACATTAGAAGAGATAGAGGAAAAATGCGAAAATTATCGCGAATTATATCGATACAAGAGCTCAGGCCACCTTCGACAACTATACCAGATATTGCACGCTGAACATACGGCTCAACTTTGAGAAGAGCAGTTATCCCCGCAACACTTCCTATACTTTCCAGATGCAAAACGAGCTTGGCATCAACTGCATTTTTCCTATCATAGTGCCATTTAATAGCGGCGATAGCATCTAGAATAAGACCTGGTTCTGAAGGACGTCCTTTGTTACCACCGTACCCTCTGTAGTCCATGAGAGTAATACCACAACCAAGTTGCTGCCGTATCATATACGCCCACCTCAGACGGTGCTCACGGTTGCCGGCGTTACCATGCAAGTGCAAGATAGAGATGTGGGCGTACATGCTGCCCTTAACGGCTGGCCAATGCCAACCATGAAGCTTTAGACCGTCTTCAGAAACTGTGAAAATCTCCTCTATTGCTGCGAAACTTGCAGACAGACGAATAGGGTGACTAGGACGCTGTGCCGAAGGGATGTATTGAAGTTTCCTTTGAAAAGTAAACAGAGTTCCCGCCGCGATACAATATGCGTAACCCACCACCCTGGCCAGATTACGAAACAGGTCGGAGAACATAATACTGATAACGTACTGGGTGTCCGTATCGCTTGCGTTTTACAGCCGTGGTGAAATTATAAAGTTTAGTCGAGTTAGCACACGCCCCAAGAATTGTTGGACTCTGCTAATTTTAAACTCCCAATTTCAGATATGGACGAGTACAAAGGAAAGTCACTCCATCTAGTATCCACGTTAGCGTGCGAGCGCAAGCGGGACTCACCGTTCGAACTTTGACGTTAACTCTCACTGGTACACAGTGTCCATCGTCAGATGTGTTTTATTGGGCTCGTGCCACTCACTATACGAAGTGGACGAATGTCGTCTAATCGTGAAATCGTAAATCCGAGCCCCCGCTCTCGAGGAAGTAGGTGCACACGTATGACTTTGGTTATACAGCGGCACGTAACGTATTGGTGAGACGACGGAAACTTGAGCGCGAAAGAACTGCGCGAGTGACAGTATCCAAGTGAATTTATCATACCATTTACTAGCGCGACACGCCGCAAGGACGCGCACGCTTGTACACTTATCAGGGCGCTTGTAGATACCGCGGCAACGAACACAAACCTCCGAACGCTATGACGAGGGAACTTTCTCGGGACATGACGTATGCCGCTATACGCACAGTGCGATGGTCGCGCGACCTCGAACAATACAGCGTAAGCGATACATATGACGTAAGGCTTTCCATATTTCAAACCTCTGCAGCAGGAGTTTGAGAGAGAGGTTCAACGACTTCACAGTTTAGACAAGCAGGTCATCAACAATCGATCTATATTAGAGCATTTGCAGGTCAGTCAAGCTCCGAAACTCATTTCATGTTAAAGGTTTGTAAAACTCGTTTGTCAACATAGGCACAGCTCGCAACCTCGTTTGCAGATCATTGTAGAATTGCGAGACAGTTGGATATACTAGAGGCACATCAAATAGAGATGGACAACGTGTTGAAAACGCTCAGTATTGATCTCAAAACAGCGCAAAGGTTCGAGCTCCTTCTTACGATTCACAGCCCGGTGTCTAATGTTTTACCAGTGTGTTTGTGTCGACAAGCAACGAACGAGAGTTACTTTTTACTTTTGGTGAAGACGTCAGTTCCAAGGTCCAAGCTGTCACGCAGATGTTTCTACAATCAGAATCGTATCCAAAACAATCGGTAAACTTAGTCGCTGTCACTTCATTTTCCACGATTGACAAAAAAGTAGGACGAAACGAGGGCCACCACTCTTGGTCCCATGTTCCACATGCTACAACTACACCTACGAGAGTTACAAAGCTTAGAACAGGAGCTCAATGTGCTCTCTAGAAAAATATGAGTTGCGACGTTGTGAATCGTTTAAAACCGCTTTCAATCACCCTGACTTGTCATGTGTGTGGTGCGTGTGAGTAGCTCACCGCTATCAAAAAACAAATCTCAGTGTGTGTATCAACCCTACTCTCCAGTGTAATTTCCGTACACCCTGCTCCAACCCACGACAGCCCGATACTTCGAAGCTGTTCCGTTCGGGACGGGAACCATGGCGAACGTACAGCTATGGATACCTCGCGAACGCACTTGTTCGAATGTTTGTAAATCGAACGTGCGTATTGGTGCCAATACAAAGCTGAAAGGACGACGACGGAGCGCGTCCGTAGTAAAACGCTTCTCCGCTTCAGGAACTTCCACTGAAAGTGGCGATGACACACGAGACGCACCCAAACTCCATATCGTGATAGCCGGGGGGGGACTAGGTGGTTTGTTTCTCGCCATTTGTTTGACTAAGAAGGGTTTCAACGTGACCTTAGTTGAACGTACTCAGGAGTACCGTCCGTATGGTGGCCCTATCCAGTTGGCCAGTAACGGCACGAGCGTTCTCAAAGCAACGAGCGAACGACTTTATAAGGCCATCCTAGAAAACAGTCGACCGTTCTGGGGTACGATAAGCGGCATAAAAGACGGATACACGGCTGATTGGATGTTCACATTTGATGCAATTACAGAAATACCTAGAAGAAGTCAGTTGCCTTTTGCTGTCTGCGTTGACAGGTCAGATTTGCAGCGCTGTCTGCTAGACGAGATTGCATCTATCAACAGTGATAAATCATGCGGCAATACAGATTTGAAGATGGGTTCTAGAGTTAAGTCGTATGCTCAGGATTTTACTTCGGGAAAAGTCTCGGTCAAACTCGAGAATAGTACCAATGTTGAAGGTGATATCCTTGTGGGCGCAGACGGCATATGGAGTTGCGTCCGGGCTCAAATGCTTGACGAGGTGGGGACAGGGCGTGGTTCCAAGAGTACGGCCTCCCATACTGGTTATCGCCTGTTTAGTGACTTGCCCGTTCACGAAACTGAAGACTTTTTCGATGTTGGATACTGTGCATACATCGGACCAGACCATTATTTTGTGACGTGTCCAGACCGACATGGACGTATTCAGTGGTATGCTTTTATCAAGGCGGGTCCTGATAGTGAACAGATTAATGAGCCAAGACAATATTTATTGGATAAATTTAGCGACTGGGCTCCCGAAATCAGTACTTTGATTTCTATTTCACGGGATAAAGATATCAGTCAAAGGGATTTATGGGATCGCCCCCCTTGCCTCAAGGGCTGGTCTGATGGAAATGTCGTATTGCTTGGAGACTCGTGCCATGCGACGATGCCTAACATCGGTCAAGGATCTGGTTTGGCATTTGAAGATGCCTTCGTTCTGTCTGACCTTCTTTTGGATGTAAAGCATCCATCTGAGGCTCTAACTAAACTCAAAATGTACTACGCAAAGCGTTTGTTTCGAACTGCTGCCATACAAGGACTTGGAAGAATGAATAGTGAAGCGATTAAGATTCTCACTCCTTTGCTCCCCATTAAACCACTTATTGATTTTGTCGTGTCTCCTTTCCTACCACTAGTATTTGAAGCGCAGTTCGGATTTTGTTACTCGTTCACTCCATCAAAGGAAAGTATTACAGATAGTCTGTCCAACGCGAATGCAATGGCAGAAAGACATCGTCGAGAGTGTAGGAAAGCTTGGCAGTACCATGAGGGAGTAGAAGATCAATCAATTGAACCTCGAATCTCTTCATAATATGTACTGTACTAGTTTCAATGCTGTACAAATTACCTGCATAGTGTGACTTCAGCAAAAGAGAGGAGCGCCTTTCCAATGATAAGAGTGACGTGCTCATAGGTGAATAAAATGATTATAACATTGTAAGATGTAGCGCTACTAATTTGCTGCGAAGATGATCCGTGAAGAATTGAAATTAATCGCATCTTACGCAGTAATACCGCTTTTGGACGCGATGCGAAGAGCGTTCGAGCGCATCAGTGAGGCAACAGTATT
>TARA_B110000003_G_scaffold180068_1_pt1 | contig 19271 bp, 20 predicted proteins | sample TARA_B110000003 | Tara Oceans TARA_B110000003 (sample SAMEA4396424) | marine metagenome | biome: Westerlies Biome; feature: [SRF] surface water layer (ENVO:00010504); material: water (ENVO:00002006), including particulate matter (ENVO:01000060) such as... | depth 5 m
GATTTTGATTCTTTGGAATGGATTAGTCCTGCTATGAAAGAGATTGCCGCTGAGGCTATAATCGGTAGATCAAGAGATTTAATCGACTATACTGAGGAAAGAGGCACAGATTATCTGCTTTATCTTTAATTAAATTAATTATTAGCAGCTTCGATACTTTGAGGAGTAATCAATATATTATTGTCATCATGGTATATGTGCGGTATAGATAATTGAGATAGAGATGGCAGGATGTGTACTATACAACTAGGTCCACATGCAGGAGCGAGATAATCTTCGCCAGTATCTGTAAATACTATATTTATTCCATGACCAGCTGGTAATATTGCATCAATTGCTTGAAATTCCATCATCAATGTTAATTGTTGAGATGGTAAAACAGTTTGAGGTTCATATCCACCTGCGTGATACCTTACATCCATAGTAGCATGGCCTAAACGAATTCCAGTTTGTGAATCTTTTAATTCAGCAAATATTTGACCACCATCAAAAGATGCTACTGCTTCGAGATGTAATCTTATTAAACCTGAAATAAGGGTATCTTCAGTTTCAGAGAGTGCTGAGCAAGTGGTGATAACTGATTGCCCCCCACCTACTGCAGGGGCGCCTCCTCCTGTAAATACACCAGAACTCGAACATTCAGAAAGTGGTAATGAGTACCAATTGATATCTTCTGGAGGCCATGTTTCTTCTATCCTCCATTGTCCATCATTTCGCTGAACTTGTGCAATTGAATCTGGTTTTGGGCCGTTTCCTTTCAGATAATATTCATACCATTCGAATAAATCTTGAGCCCAATCCCAGCGAGTCATATTATGAATTGCCTCTCCTCCATAACCGCTCTCTTGTGCATTATGTTTAGTCCATTGATCTGGATAATTATGTTCCCATTGCCCTAAAATTCCACGGATTTCATATCCTGCATCAACATAGTCTTGATACCAGTTTGTGCCTATAGGGCCACCAAATACTTGATGTGGATCTACGTTCCAATCTTGTAATCCTTGGACCCAATATACACTACCGTTCCAATTCTGAAATGCTTTATCTATGTGACTTCTCTCGTCATAATAATTAGACATGTAAGGATCTAATTCTCCTGCACCATATGTCACGGGTCCAGCAAATAGACCTTCCACAATATCAGGACAAACGTTGTCTAAATCATCTGCATTATAATCGACGGTGCTAGAGAAATAATTCATGTGCATAACTTGGCTTCTAGCTTCTGCGCTCCCATTTTTATAGAGGAGAGGATGTAATGCAGTAGTACCAGATATAGGTACGATTGTTTTCAGATATTCACTACCTAAAGCAGCCGCTTCCCATTGCGTCGCGCCCTCATATGATTTACCATAAAGGCCTACATTACCATTAGACCAGTTTTGGCTTCCTAGCCATTCAACGGCGCTATGTATCCCCAAACCTTCTCCGGCTCCACGGTAATCAAAGCAGCCAGTAGATTCTTCTGTACCAAATACTGATACTTGTGCAAATGCATATCCATGAGGAATGAAATTTTCAAATATAAATTCGCCACGACCTGCTCCTACTACATCTGTAGCTGGAGATTCATCGCCTTGTGTGCCATAAGAAAAATAAGGACTTATGATAGCAATTACAGGCACTTGCTCGCCTTCCAGAGTATTACTTGGTAACCAATAAGAAAGATGTACTTGAGAGGTAGCAGGACCGGTTTCCCAAATATCAGATGTATCGACGTCAATGAATGCTTCTTCAACCTCTAGAGGATAGTAAGAACCCTCTTCCAATGTGTAAGAAAATGTATGATTGTCTTTCCAATCAATAGTATGCCTATCAAAAATTGATATATATGGTGTTTCTTCAGCCCCAGTTGATGGGTTTTCTCTTGAAGAAAGACAACCGGACATACTGACTGTGAGGATAATCAATGCCAGCGAAAGTGCGCGTAACCGACTTTGCATGAATTATCCGAAACGGTTCCAATATTGTAACCTATGTTTTCTAAACGTTCAATTATATAATTTAAAATAGACTTTTAAAATTATAAAGGTAGATTTAATTACTTATTATTTTAATATGTTTTTATCATCCGGTAAACCATATGGAAGCCACTAATTCGCCGGATTTAATCCATGAAAGACGTTGGATTATTCTTGGAATTATGAGCCTAAGTCTTGTGATTGTAATGTTAAATAATGTTACATTGAATGTTGCATTACCTGAATTATCTAAAGATTTACAGGCAGATAATACTGATTTACAATGGATTGTAGATTCTTATGCGCTTATCTTTGGGGGAACTTTGCTTGTTATGGGAGCATTGGGCGATCGGTTTGGACGAAAAAAAGCATTGCAATTAGGATTAATATTACTTGGCCTAGCATCTTCTGCAGCGGCATTCTATGCTGACTCTTCTAGTGATGTAATCTTGGCAAGAGCAGCCATGGGATTCGGTGCAGCACTAGTCATGCCAGCAACTCTTTCTATTGTGATTGTTGTTTTTCCAAAAGAAGAAAGAGGGAAAGCAATTGGAATTTGGACAATGATGGCAGGAATTGGAGCACCCATTGGTTTACTCTTAGGAGGATGGGCTGTAGAAAATTATGATTGGCAAATGGTTTTTCTAATCAATATTCCAATCATAGTATTGGCGTTGACTCTCGGATTAATTTTTGTACCTAATTCAAAAGATAGACAAAGAACGCGTTTAGATCCTGTTGGAGCAATTTTATCAATTGCTGCATTGGGAACTATTCTCTATGCGATTATAGAAGCGCCCACAATAGGTTGGACTAGTTCAGAAATATTGACTATTGCTGGATCTGGTTTGATACTGACTTATTTTTTTATTCAATGGGAAAAGAAAGTAGAGTATCCAATGTTACCAATTGGATTCTTCAAGTTCAATGGTTTTTCTCTAGGATTAATTGCAATAATGATGGCTTCTTTTGTAATGTTTTCATTTATGTTTACACAAATGTTACATTTCCAATTAGTTCGAAATCATAGCGCATTAGAAGCGGCAATAAGATTTCTACCTCTCCCCCTAGGATTGATGCCTGCGGCTGCAAATAGCGATAAGTTAGTTGCTAAATTTGGAAGTAACAACGTTATTTCTATGGGTTTGTTGCTGATGACTATTGCAATGGCAGTGTTCACTACTGTAGAAATTGATTCTGGATATATTCGACTTGCAAGTATCTTCTTATTACTAGGTTTTGGAATAGGTTTGACTTTGGCTCCTGCAACTACTGTTGTAATGGATTCTATTCCTTTTGATAAAGCAGGAGTAGGAAGTGCCACTAATGATGCGAGTAGAGAAATTGGAGGAGCTCTAGGTATTGCCATCGGAGGTAGCGTACTAAACGAATATTATCAACGAAATATGGTTATTCCTGAAGGCTTAGAATTGGGACTAGTTCCTCTAGAATCGTTTCCCGCTGCTATGAAAATAGGCGGTGATTTGTTAGCTAGTGGAAATCAACTTGGACTAGAACTAATTGAAAATGCACAACATGCATTCATGGAAGGGATGATTGCCTCCGCTACAGTTATGGGAGTAATTGCAATCGTTAATGCGATACTAGTGAAATTGTATATGCCGAGACAAATTATCATTAAATCAGAAGAAGAGTGATTACCCTAAGCGTCTCTTCAATTCAGAAATTAATTGTCTTGGGATAGGGCTTTCTACTTTCATTCGTTTACCATTAGGGTGGTCAAAAGTAAGAGAAGATGCATGCAAACATAATCTGTTGACACTTGCTTTACCAAAACCGTGTCTTGTGTCACCTATTACTGGACAACCTAAATTTGCCATATGCAAACGAATCTGTGCTCGTCTTCCCGTATCTATCTTTATCCGAATCAAGCTATGTTCCGGGCCTGTATCTTCTAACCACCAATTAGTTATTGCAGATTTACCTGCGCGACGACCTTCAGGAACTAGTCTCATTCTCTTGTCTTTCATTTCCTGTATTCGCCCAGTTTCTATGCCTGATTTTGCTGGTGGCTTTTTGTAAACTACTGCATGATAAATTCGTTCTATTGATCTATCTTTAAATTGGCCTTGAAGCATGTCACGTATCTCTGTAGAGCGTGCTAAGATTAGACAACCTGAAGTTTCTCTATCTAACCTATGTACTAAATGAGCGCGTGTTTTACCGTTTTCCCATGCCCATGCGAATACTCTGTCAAACATAGTATCAGCCTCTCCTCTATCGGTCGCTACAGATAATAAGCCGGCTGGTTTGTTTACAATAATTACAAACTTATCGGAGTAAACGACTTCTGGGGCAGGAATTGTAGACTTGTATTTTCCAACGGTTTCATCGCCATCAAATTTTGAGAGGACTGTAATTGTGACTCCTGCTGAAACTTTAGTATTGGCTCTTGTGACCTTTACCCCATCCGCTACAACGCGCCCATGATCGACCATTCTACGTAGTGAGTTTTTTTTCGCATTTGGGTGTAAAAGACATAATGCATCAATCACGGTAAGTTCTTTTTGAACCGTGATGTTTGGGTCGGACATACCCTTGGGGAATCGTTCAAACCATTCAACTTTCTTAATTAGATATAAGAGGATTTTTCAGATTTTTCTTCCAAAAATCGCCAAAGTACCTACAAAATCTGGTTTGATACCTACGCGCCGAGTTTCAACATCAACGAAACCTGCATCAATCATACCTTGTTTCCATTGTTCTTGACTTAATGTTGTCATATGCACATTGAGAGATTCTGGCCAATCATGACTTGCTGTGTTTTCCAAGTAATGATCTACTCCTGCAATTAAAATACCTTGGTCTTCCAACCAGTCATTAAAGAATATCTTGAACATTTCTAATGGTTCTTTCAAATAATACATGAATTCCATTGAATGGATTAAATCAAATTTCTGTGAGGGTTTCCATTGTGGAAGTTTTGCTAAATGAAATTCACCTATTCCTTTTTGTTTAGCTTTAGCAATCATTTCTACTGAACCATCAATTCCAACTACTTTACTACAATTTTCAGATAAGTATAATTTACGACACACCCAACCATTTCCACACCCGACATCTATTGCTGAAAAGGGAGTTTTAATCATTGGAGTTACGATATTTAGCATTTCATTTACTGATGTGGCGTGCCCACTTTCCATGCCCTCATCCCTATCTCTAAGAGCCCATTCGGAGAATACTTCTGTTGCATCGCGGATTTCCATAATAATTCCGATAGATATCTATTGCAAGAAGATTTTCATTTTAATTATCAAAATTTTCTATTACATAATTCACTGCATTTCTAAAAATTATCATACCCTCTCCTTCACCATGTTCTATATTTTCTCTAGTCCATGTTGCTCCTAACCAAGTTGAATGGTTTGCTTCTGGGTGTGGCATTAGTCCAAATACTAAACCAGAAGGATCACACACCCCTGCAATATTTCTCCAACTCTGATTTGGAGAAATTGGATATGGTAAAACTTTGTCACTAGAAGAGGGGTATTCTGTGAAAGGATCAACATATCTTACGACTAGTTGCCCTGCTTCACTCCAAACATCAAGAAGATCTTTGTCGGCTGTTACGAATTTTCCTTCACCATGACGGACGGGGACTCTGATTCTCTTCATTCCTTTTGTCCATATACAATGGCTATCAGGATCAAATTCTAAAGTAGCCCATCTATTTTCATATTGCCCTGAGTCATTGAGGGCTAAAGATGCTGTTTGTGTCAAACTGACATCGTCGTCTCCTGGTAGTAAACCCATTTTTACCAAAACTTGGAATCCGTTACATATTCCAATTACAGGTTTACCTGCTTTGACGAAATCTCTCACTTGCTTACGTAGACCGAACCTAAGTCTATTTCCCATTAATCGGCCACTACCTAAATGATCTCCAAAAGAAAAACCACCAGGTACTGCCATAATATGGTAATCTTCCAAATTAATTTCTCCATTTACTAATCTATTTACGTGGACTCTATCAGATTTAGCCCCTGCCATATCGAATACTGCCATGGTCTCAGTTTCACAATTGATACCAAAGCCAGAGAGAACTGCTACTCTTGGTTGCATCAATTACTACCTCCATTTAGTGCCCCTTTCCAAGAGTCTCTTAATTCAGACATAGATGCTGTAAGAATGGGTTCATCTGCATTTCTGAATGTGATTTGATCACTTGATTTTACAACGCCCAATAAATTACATTCATGTCCTTTCATGCTGGCTTCGAAATCCGGTGCTTTTTCGGAACTGACACTTACTAATATCCGTCCAAGACTTTCTCCGAATAGAGCACCCCATGTATCTAATTCATTATCTGAATAAAACAATGGTGAAAGATCTAAGCTTGCTCCTGAGTCACAACCAAAACAACATTCAGCGACTGCTGCTGCAAGTCCCGCATCACTGCAATCATGTGCACTTGATACGAGTTCTTTCGACATTGCAGCAGTCAGACTTCGATACATTGATAAGTTTCTTTCAGTATCTATTTGGGGAACATTTTTGCCTATACCGCTAGAACCATTTGATTCATCACGGAGCATAAATGCTAATTCGCTAGCACCTAATTCTTGATGTGTTTCTCCAACAAGATATATCTTATCTCCTACTTCCTTAAAATCGCTAGAAACTGCTTTTCGAACATCTGAATGATTGCCGATTAAACTGAATAAGAGCGTAGGTGGAACGCTGATTTTTTTGCCATCTAATGTAGCGTCATTCTTCATTGAATCCTTGCCACTAATGCAGGGTAGATTGTATGCTCTACATACTTCATCCAGGGCTCTGTTGGCTCTAACTAATTGTGCTAATTTGTATCTCCCATCTGGAGTCTTTGCTGATTCTACTGGATCCGGCCAACAAAAGTTATCTAGTCCAGCAATTAGATCTAAATCTACTCCTACGCATACTGCATTTCGTAGTGCTTCGTCTATACTAGCGGCCGCCATTGCGTATGCATCTATATCTGAATACCTAGGAACTATTCCATTTGAAATTACAGCCCCTTGGGTTTTACCTTGTATTGGAGCAATTACTGCTGCATCTCCCGGAGCATCATGATTAACTCCACAAAATGGTTTGATTACTGATTGAGCTATGACTTCATGATCATACGAACGGACCCACCATTCTTTACTAGCCACATTGGGTCTAGCCATGAGCCTAGACAGAATTTCTCCCATTTCAGTATGATTAGTAGACGGGAATAGTATCGGATTTAGTTTAGGAGGTTTCCATTCAGATTCTAACTGTAATTGAGGGCAACCGTCATGTAAGAATGAAATCGGGAGATGAGCAACTGTTTCTTCGCCGAAACGTACTACAAAGGCGCCAGAATCTGTGAAAGTCCCTACTGCTGTTGCCTCTACTTCATGTAATTCGGCAAGTTTTTCAAATGCTTCGCAATCTTCAGGATTAACTCCTATGGTCATCCTCTCTTGAGATTCGGAAACTAAAATTTCCCACTTACTTAATCCGGGCTGTTTCAATGGTACTGCTGCAAGATCTAAATCAGCGCCTCCGGTTAATTCGGCTAATTCACCTATACTACTGGATAGCCCGCCAGCTCCATTATCTGTGATAACTTGGATTAGTCCTAAATCTCTAGCCTCAAGAACCATGTCTATCATTTTCTTCTGAGTAATTGGATCTCCTATTTGGACTGCTGAGGACGGGCTATCTTCAGTTAATTCAAGGCTAGAAAAAGTTGCACCGTGTATTCCATCACTACCAACTCTACCGCCAACCATGTAAATCACATTACCTGGCTGTGGAGTTTTATCATGACTTGCTCTACCATCCGGTAAAAATCTCGGCATTATCCCCACTGTTCCACAATAGACTAGTGGCTTCCCAAGATATCTTTCATCGAAAACTATTGAGCCGTTTACTGTTGGAATACCTGACTCATTTCCTCCGGCTCTAACTCCTGCATGAACTCCTCGAAATACTCTAGATGGATGGAATAATCCTTCAGGGATATGTCCAGAATAATCGGGTGGACCGAAGCAAAACACATCCGTATTTGCTATCGGCCTAGCTCCTAATCCAGTGCCTAAAATATCTCTATTAACTCCTACAATCCCTGTCATTGCACCTCCAAATGGATCAAGGGCACTAGGAGAATTATGTGTCTCTGCTTTTATGCAAAGACTCCAGTCATCGTTCCAGGCAATGACACCGGAATTATCATGAAATATACTTAGCAACCAGTTTACTTCTGATTGGATATCCAATGTGGGCTTCATAATATGAGTTTTAAATAAAGAATCAATGTATGTGTCCTCTCCTGTTTCTATGTCAACATGATGGATTTTTGATGCAAATATCTTATGACAACAATGTTCGGACCAGGTCTGGGCTAGACATTCTAATTCGGAATCAGTTGGAGCCTTCTCGGGCAATCCTAATTGTAATCTTATAGCACGGATTTCAGGGTCACGATAATTTGTTTGGATGGCTTTCATTTCTTCTAAATTTAATGCCAGTAATCCGTTTTCGCTTATTTGAATTAGTTCTTCATCACTAACCTCGAGATTCACTGTCTCTGATGGTTTTTGAGTTAGTTTGGGTCTTTCAGGAAAATCTAAAGTCGGCCATTTTGAGTCTATACAATCATTTGTATCCGATATACTTGATCTTTCAATCATTTGATTATGGAGCTTACTAGAGAGCCAACTGGATGACACTTCTGATGGAACCCCCCAAAATAAGTAAGTCATAGTTGTGGATACTTGAGAGGATGTAGATGTATGAGGAAAAATCGTTCGTAAACCATCTAATCCTGCCTGTCCTGCATTATCTGTAACTCCTGGTTTAAATCCTACCGTTATTGCAATTTGGGGAGATTCAGGGAATAATTTTTTATTGTCGAGAAGAGGTTTTTCTAATGCCCCTATTTCAATCACCGGATCTGCGAATAAATCGTAAATTGCTTGTTTTGCCTCTTCCATAGATATATCAGATTTTACTTGATAACCTAAAATGACTCTCACATTATTTACTGAAACCGAATAATCTGATTCGAGCATCGATTTAACGGAGTCTCCTCGAGCATCAGTTAATCCTTCAATATCACGAGTGGTAACTTGGAAGTTGTATATCTGCATCTGACTCAACATATTCCGGCTCCTTATAGATGGTTCCCGTAGCAACTCGTCAATGAACAAAGCGGTGTAGGCCGTAGGCCTGTGAAGAACATTTTAGGGGAAGACTTGACAAACCCCTAGTGGGTGTTTAGCATGATGACGGCTGAGGTAGCCTGGGGAATGCGATGGAAAAATTGTGCAAATCCTATTGCTCATCGTATAATGGAAATCGCCTACAAAAAGAAATCTCTGGTTTGTTTGGCGGCAGATATGAGTTCTGTTTCAGAATTAATAGATTTGATTAAAGAAGTAGGGCCATTTATCTCCGTTTTGAAAACTCATGTAGATCTAGTGCAAGACTTCACCTCAGAAGAATGGAACCTTTTGACCAATTTAGCAGATAAATATGGATTATTGTTGTTCGAGGATAGAAAATTTGCAGACATTGGTAAAATATCTCAACAGCAAATGGGAGGGATTCACGATATTCGGTCGTGGGCAGATATTGTAACTGCGCATAGAATATCGGGTCCAGATATTGTTGATGGAATAGCTGCAGGCTGGGCAGATGTTGAGAAGATCGGAGGCATTTTACTACTAGCACAGATGTCAAGTCGAGGAAATTTACTTGATACCGAATATACTCGTGAAACCATTGTAACTGGTAGAGGCTCTCCGCATGTTTTAGGATATATTGGAAATGGAAGTTCTACTGAAGATATTACTGAACTAAGAGGCTTGGTAGGAGAGGCACAAATGATATGGACACCAGGTATCAACTTGGATACAGGTGCTGGAAAAATGGGGCAACGATATGGAAATCCTCGTGATAGTATTATGTCGGGGGCTGACATAATAATCGTAGGTTCGGGCATTCATGGCGCTGAAAATAGAGCAACTGCGGCTAGATTATATGCTGAAGCTTCATGGAATGCTCTTCTTGAAAGAGGGCAATGAATGTCATTAATTATGGAAATTATTTATTGGTTTGCTGCAATTGGTATTTGTTTATTTACAATACTAGTTATAGCCAGAGAAATCATAAAACGATGGAGATTAAACTATAGATTGGAAAATAATGATGAGACGTTACTAAACGATTCGTCGGTTAAAATCGAAATATTGACAAGTGCACCCGAAGGTAGTTCTTTTGTTGATTCGGTTCCGGCTGTTTTAATCGATGATTTGTAATAATTCATCGAAATATATTTGCAGATTAATGAATTCTAAATAATGAGCAATTCCAACAGAGCCGCCTATCATTAATAATGATAAAATTAATAATTTTAATTTACGCCTTTTCTTCGGTTTCGGTTTTTCTATTACTGGTTGTAAAATAACAGGCGGAGGTAAGGAAGGTAGAGGTGGCAAGACTGGAAGTTCAGGTTCGGGATCAATAATTTCTGGATATAAGGCGTCAAGATCAGATAATCCGGGAGCCTCCGGTATATCTCCCATAATCACTTCCCATTGCCTCTCAACACTATCGAATGTAATCGGAGTAACGAGTGTGGTCACCGCTCCAGAAGAGTACGCGGCATCTCTAGTCTTAGTAAGGCGCGCTTTGCTAGATACAAATGCAATTCTTGCTTTCGAATTCGTCTCTCGCATTTCAAGGGCAGCGATATGCCCATTCATGGTTGGTAAATCTAAACTAAGGAATACTAGATCTGGATTGAGTCGAACGTATTCATCGACTGCTTTGTCGCCATCATGACAAATTTCTGCTTCCCAGCCTCTACGTGACATGATGTCTCGAATTCTTCCTTCGGTGATGGAATTGGCCACTACAACTAGTGCAACTCGTGACATGTTAAACGGTACACAAGGGGTATTATACATGAACGACGCGGTGTGGGGCTTAATCTAAGATTGAATCTAAAAACCATTCGGGGTCAAAATCTTTCAAATCAACATAGTCTTGTCCAACGCCTGCTAAAACAATTGGTCGGCCAGTTGCATGGGCGATTGAAAGGGCGGCTCCTCCTTTGGCATCAGTATCAAGTTTGCACAATGCCACACCATCAAAATTTAATATTCTTTGAAATTCTTTTGCTTGAGTTACTGCATCATTACCAGCTAAAGCATCGGCTACAAAAATTACTAAATCGGGTTTCGTTATCCGATGGACTTTTCTTAATTCTTCCATTAGATTTGTTTTATTTTGCATCCTTCCAGCGGTATCAATAATTACAATGTCGTCGCCTTTGGCCCTGGCACTTTCTATTGCATCTCTAGAGATTGCTGCAGAATCCCCCCCTCGCTGGCTCTTTATGCATCTAACTCCAAGTCTATCGGCATGCGCTGCAAGTTGGTCTATTGCTCCTGCACGAAATGTATCCGCTGCTGCCAACACTACAGAATACCCCTGCTCGGTGAGTCTGTGAGTAATTTTCGCAGTTGTTGTTGTCTTGCCTGTACCATTCACTCCAACTATCATGATTGAAACCGGCGTATCTACTGCAACAAAGGACTGAATCGTTCTATCAAAATCCCAATAACCGGCTTCTAGAAGGTCTTGCAGAGATTTTCGTACTACTATTTCTACAATTTTATCTAAGCCTTTACGTGGATCTATTCTTGATCCAATTAAATTTGCTTTCAGTGTTGAAATAACCTCTATTACAGCTGAATGACCCATATCAGATTGTAACAATTCTTCTTCTAGTTGAGTGAGGATTTCGTCTAGAACTTTGCCTCCTCGGATTATTTGACCGCCTTTATTCACTGTAGCATCTGACAAATCTATTTCGAAATTCTTTATGGTTGGGATCAATGCTCTCCCAGTAGTTGTTTTCATCCTATCTATTGGTTTATTTTCTGGTATTTTCTTCGATCTGATTTGTTCTATTTTTTCTGTTTTTTGGGCGATTTTTCTTGATTTTTTGTCTTTTTCTTTGGAGAATGGATTTATTTTAACATCATCTGAAAAATCATCCCATTGATCATTGACATCATTTACAGAGTCATTAGACTCAATCTTTTGTGATTTCTCTTTTTTAGATGCTTCAATTTTTAATAGAGTCTCTTTTCTTTTTTGGATTATTTCTTCTGCCTCGGCTGTTCCTTCTTCAATAGTTATTTTTTTACTATCGACCGCTTCTTTGGCCTGTCTCTTAAAACGATCAAATAATCCCATTTTATCGCCTAGTCATCTAGAGTTAATTCGGTACCGCGTTTCCTTTTCTTTCGTGAAATTTTTGGTGGTTCCTGAGGTTGTGATTGTGAAGGAGTTTTTTGTTCAGCGGGCTGAGTCTCTGGCTGCAAGTTCGATATTTGGTCATTGAAAATATTAGCTAAAGAGATGGTTGTTTCTTCTATCGAGTTAAATTCTACTTTCATCTTATTCATAATACCCAAAACTTCGTCTGTTCTTTTCTGTAAGATTTCAATGGCCTCTGCTCGGGGCTTCTCGGCCTGTACTCTACTCCCGATATCAATCACAGCACCCGCTTCGGGAGGTATGTCTGCAACTATTTGTACTCCAGCGCCGAGAGGTATCATTGCACCTTTAGCGCCCTTGGAAGGAATTGCCGATAATGTTTCAATTGTTTGGAGTTGTTCCAACCTTATCTGTTCTAGACGTTTCATTTGTTGGTCTATTGATTCCATCCTTTGACGATTCAGTTCAACTTGCTGAGCGATACGCTGTAATTCGGCCTGATCTACTGCACTCATCGGACATTGCGAGATTGCCGCCCGTCAAGAAGGCGTCGATAATATCAAATTGACTGGCTGGTGTCTTTTTTACTAATATATTCTTGATCTAATTCAGGAGGAAAGGCGATCCATCTTATCAAAAGAAAATTTAGATAGCCGAAAATACAGGTATTAAGAAACCATGCCACTGTATGGTGGAAATATAGAATTTCTACCATTACATAGTGACATGCAGTAGTGACTACTAGTTGACCAGTATATGTCCAAAAAGCACGATTTAGGCTTCGATAATAACTAAATGTAGATTTGAATGTAAACTTATAATGCATAAAATGTGCTTCTATGTTGCCTATTGCAGAAGATACTGCCCAAGCAGCGACTGCTGTATGAGATGGCCAAATATCTATCCAAAAAAGTAATTCATACAATATTAAAGCAAATGATGAATTGAAAATTCCTACAATATTAAATTTTAGAAACTCATTAAACATGACTGTAAAAGTCCATCCTACATCATCTATTCTTTCCCTTAGGCGACCCATAGACTACCTTCTGCCGTAAATACCACTAGATATTATTACTTCGAAAGAAATTCAATTATTTGATCGGCGGCCTCTTCCGCAGAAATATTGAGAGTATCAATCCGAATTTCAGGATCTGTTGGTTTTTCAAATGGACTAGAAATTCCAGTGAAATTAGGTATTTCTCCTGAACGTGCTTTTGCATACAATCCTTTGACGTCTCTCTGTTCACAAACAGAAAGTGGGGTATCGACAAAAACTTCAATAAATTCATTCTCTGATACCAACGAACGAACCATTTTCCTCTCTGATTCAAATGGAGATATGAAGGATGTAATGCAGATTAAGCCACTATTCAACATTAATTTAGCAACTTCTCCAATCCTTCTGATATTTTCAACACGATCTGCGTCTGTGAAACCTAAATCACGATTAATTCCATGACGTATATTATCGCCATCCAGAGTGATTGTATGTTTCCCAAGAGATTGTAATTTCTTCTCTAGAATATTTGCAATCGAAGATTTGCCTGAACCTGATAGTCCAGTAAACCAAATTATTTTTGGAACTTGAGACTTTTGTTCGGCTCGAGAATCTTGAGATACGTCCATTTTTTGCCAATGAATATTTGCGGAACGACGGAGGGCGAAATCGATTAATCCCATACCAACCGTATTATTTGATAATCTATCAATCACAATAAATCCACCCATTGTTTGATTTTTCTCATAAGAATCAAAGGCAATTCGCTTATCTAACGATATATTACATACTCCAATTTCATTAAGTTCTAGTGTTTTAGCAGGTAGGTGGTCTAGTGTGTTTACATCTATACGATGCTTTAATCTGCCTAAAGTTAGCATTGCAGATTGTGAATTTGACTTTAACAAATATTGCCTCCCTGGAATCATTGGATTTTCATTCATCCATAAAATACGAGCTTGGAATTGATCTGCCTCGCCACATGGATCTTCTGATATTGTTATTACGTCGCCTCTTGATACATCAACCTCATCATCTAGTACTATTGTAACCGATTGGCCTGCTTTTGCTTTGGTCAAATTATTTTGCCAGGTCACTATACTCTTTACTGTCGAAGTTTGGCCTCCAGGAAGTATTCTGACTTTGTCTCCCGAATTTATTTCTCCAGTAGAAATTAGACCCGAAAATCCTCTAAAACTAGAATTTGGCCGATTTACCCACTGAACTGGCATTCTAAATGATTGATTTGTTTTCTGATTAAATATTTCAACCGTTTCAAGATATTCCATAATCGTCTGACCATTGTACCAAGATGTATTTTCACTTTTCTTTACTACGTTATCGCCGATTAATGCAGATATTGGTATTGAAGTTATAGAATCTATATCTAATGCAGTTTGTGCAAATTCTTCATACTCAGATACAATTTTATTGTAAATTTCTTCTGAGTAGTCGACTAAGTCTAATTTATTGATTGCTAAAAGAACTTTTTTCACCCCCACCATTGAAACGATGAAAGAATGTCTTCGTGTTTGAGTCAATACTCCTTGTTCGGCATCTACTAGGATTATGGCTACATCTGCTGTTGATGCACCTGTGGCCATATTACGAGTATATTCTTCATGACCTGGTGTATCAGCAACGATATATTTTCTTTTATCTGTAGAAAAGAATCTATATGCCACATCAATAGTAATGCCTTGTTCTCTTTCAGCAGCTAAACCATCAACAAGTAGTGCGAAATCAATGTCATCACCCTGTGTCCCAACCTTTTTTGAATCTGCTTTTAAAGATGTCAATTGATCATCAAAAAGCATATGTGATTCATACAACATCCTTCCAATTAGTGTTGATTTGCCATCATCTACTGAACCACATGTTATGAACCTAAGAAGGCTCTTTTCTTCATGAGATTTTAGATATGAATCTATGTCTGTAGCAATTAATTTACTGATATGAGACATTAGAAATACCCCTCCTGCTTCTTTTTTTCCATTGATGCATTACTATCGTGATCAATGGTTCTACCTTGTCTTTCAGAGGTTGTCGTGAGAAGCATTTCTTGGATTATTTGAGGAAGAGTCGTTGCTTCAGACTCTACTGCACCTGAAAGAGGGTAGCAACCTAATGTTCGAAATCTAACACTTTTCATCATAGGTTTTTCATTCGTTTTTAGAGGCAGTCTTTCATCGTCGACTAAAATGAGCATGCCATCTCTCTCGACTACTGGCCTTTCCTTGGAAAGATAAAGTGGAACTATTGGTATTTTTTCCATATGAATATATTGCCATATATCTAACTCTGTCCAATTAGAAAGAGGGAAAACTCTAATTGATTCGCCTGAATTTTTTCGAGAATTATAGATATTCCATAACTCGGGACGTTGATTCTTAGGGTCCCAACGATGTTTAGATGTTCTAAATGAAAAAATTCGTTCCTTCGCTCGCGATTTTTCTTCGTCTCGTCGGGCTCCACCAAATGCAACATCGAATTGATGCTTGTCTAATGCTTGTTTCAAACCATCAGTTTTCATCATATCAGTATGTTTTGACGACCCGTAAGTAAACGGATTCATCCCCATTTCCCTTCCTTCAGGGTTAATATGAACAATTAAATCAAGATCTAGCTCTTCAGCAGTTTTATCTCTAAAATCTATCATCTCTGAAAATTTCCACATTGTGTCAATATGCATAATTGGAAAAGGTATTTTTCCTGGATAAAAGGCTTTTCTGGCAAGATGAAGCATTACAGATGAGTCTTTTCCAACAGAATACAACATAACTGGATTTTCCGCTTCTGCAGCCACCTCTCTCATGATATGGATGGCCTCTGCCTCCAAAGCGTCAAGGTGGGACATGTGTTTGCGTAATACAACGGCTATTTCACATCGACGGGTTTTGATTCCTTTGGCGCCCCTCTGTATTACGTTTTATGCTCATATCTCGAACATACTCAAAAAATTGAAATAGGATGGTGAGAAGAACTAGTTCAACAGAATTAGTACTTGATTTCTTGGTAATGGGCTACTTTTCACAAGTTACTGCACGTTTAAGTTTGCTCATATTCAAATAGTTTAGGTATGTCGGCTAGAGTATGTTGGATTCAGAAGAAGAGCATAATGAAAAAAAAATGATAATGAGTTGTAGAATTATATGCCATAGGGGTTGGGATTGAATGAATTGGGGAGATTTTTACTCTCAAGGAGAAGAATTATGGATGAATCTGAACGACTTAAGCGATTGGATTGGACATGAAGCAGGATATTGGGAGGGAATGTGCGAATATGCAAGAGACTATGCAGATAGTTGCTGTACTACAGATTACGATTCTGAATCGAAGGAAACTAACGACAGGGGGTGTGGAAATATTTGGATTGACGTTGAGGTCAATAATAGAGACAGTTTCTTCGGCAGAGGAGGATCAGACGAGGTAACGAGCGAAGACAAATTTGTAGGAATGAGGATTGCTGAACTTCAAGCCGATGTGGGGTGGTTGTCAGATGAACAAATTAAATCTATTTTTGTTCTCTGTGAGTGGAATTTTATTGATTATTCCCAGCTGCGACGGTTAAACCATATAATATTTGAATGGTGGACAGACAATGTTTGATCCGGAATCGTTAGAGACTAGAGACGTCATAAGAGATGTAGAAAGATTTGCTCCCAAGATGATGCTAGAGCAGGAAATATACCAGAAAAAGGGGTGTGAAATAATGAATATAATAACACTAGGAGAAGTAATGTTTGAAGCGCTAATGAATGATATAGAAAATGTAACTGTTTTCATTAGAGAGGAGGGGTGGTAAATGAGTAGGGCTCAACTTGTGGCTACTTTTGAGGAAATACAGAGTACCAGAGATATGATGAGGATATTTAAGAGAAACCCTCCTGATGCTTTTATCATTCCTGAATGGTGGCTTTGGGGTCTACCGGAGATGGATTTCTCTTTAATAGAAGATTGCGAAACGGGATTCATATACAATGTAAAAATTATCAAACCGGAGGTCGAGTCTCACTTCCTCTATTATTGGAGAGAGGAGGGGGAGCGAACCTGGAGAATTAACAAAGAAAATAATTTACCCGATCGATGTAGGTGGACAGATACCGAAGTAAATGGTAGAAAGACGGGAGACCCACATATTCGTCGTGTGTTACAAGAGCTAGGATTTGACACTGCAGAGACATTTGGTGACCTCTGACATTAGTGGTTATGAATAATAATAAGTTTGATAGAATGGAAAGTTTGGAGATGGATCAATCCTGTTGCGCGACCCAGTCTTCTGTCCATCTATTATCTGCTGCTACAAGGAAATAGGGGTTAAGGACATTTTTCACTAAATCATAATCTAAGGTTTTTCCGGTGGGATCGACAATTATTCCCCCCGCGCCAGATACTACAGCATGGGCGGCTGCAATGTCCCAGCAAGATGTGGGCCCGAATCGAGGATATAGATCTGCAGATCCCTCTGCAACAATGCATGCCTTCAACGAGGAGCCCATTCTAACTAGATCATAATTGCCGAGAGTTTTTGCGAATTGTTCGTCTTTTTCTCCCCTGTGTGTACCACTGGCTACTAATCGTACAGGTAATGGTGGTTTAGAGGGGTTTACCATCATTAAACCAGACCCATCTGGACCCCTCCTTTCAGAAGGTTTCATAGTACCGCCGAACCATGTTGTTTTTGTAACTGGGGCGTGCACTACTCCGAAAATGGGGTGCCATCGATTCTTGTCTCTACGCATTAAGGCGATATTTACTGTAAACATACCATTTCTTTTAATGAATTCTTTTGTACCGTCTAAAGGATCGACTAACCAACAAATATCATTAGATAGTGGGTCGCCTTCATTCCCTTCCTCTGACACGATTGGTGTGTTGTCAATTTTTTGTAATTCATCTACAATTATGTTGTGTGCGGCTAAATCTGCTTCGGTCAAAGGAGAGTCGTCGCCCTTATGCTGAATCTTCAGAGACTCGGGTTTACTATATATTTCGAGAATCGCTTCACCTGCTAATTCAGCTATTCTCACAACTTTTTCTAAATCCAAGAATGATCACCCCTATTTAGAAATCTTGCATATCTTCTGCTGATGATTCTAATTTCTTTCGAGATTCTTCACTTAAATGAAATAAATATGGATCTTCATCGCCTACTATTTCTTTCCATGAAGACATAGTTCGGGCCCAAATCTCTTGCTCAGAATTCCACTCTAACCAGCGATCTACGAAATTACAATGGCGTATTATATCCTCATCTTCTTCTGATAGTTTGCGCAAGATTGTATTTGTTTGCGCCAGTAACATACCAAAAGGAGCATTGACTTTGTATGTCGTAAATGGATTTCTTTCTTGGACGACTGTTAAGTGTTCGCGCCATAGTCCTAAAAATACATCATAAACCCAACCAATAATTAGTACTACTAAAAGGACTGAAAATGCAATAACCGCAAGCCCCCAATAGGTCATAGGAACGGCTAACATGTCTGTTTCTGATTCGAAGCGCCAACTAACGTATGGCCACATAAGTAAAGTTAGAGTCGTGATCCAAAAACCCATTGAAATTAGAGTCTGGCTTTGTTGAATACGCCAATATTGGCGCATGAAGGCTTTCTTCAGCACAGGCTACCCTAAAGCCAATCTGATTTCACAGTTGTGTGCTAAAGTGAGTCAAGTTACAATAAATTAAGTAGAATGTTTGAATTCCAATCAATTATCTCTAAAGTGAGAAACTACAGCTGGGGCTGTAGATTCTGCTGGCTTGATTGTTTCAATTGTTTCTATATTAATTTCACGCCTTTTAGCGCCATGTCGGCTTCCAAAGTTAGACATGATTTTTTCTTTTACGCCCGCTTCGTCCGCTGCAACTAAGTCCATTGAGAACTCTTGATTTTTCTTTCCTTGGCGGAATGAACCTACTACGCGATATGCCTTCATATCGCCGTCGAACTTCGACTTTGATATAAACGCGACGAAAAACGGCGAAGTGCTTAATCTGTAAATATCAACCTGTAATAGTCCTACTTTTACTCAAGGTTCAAGAACGT
>TARA_B110000003_G_scaffold276376_1_pt1 | contig 19186 bp, 20 predicted proteins | sample TARA_B110000003 | Tara Oceans TARA_B110000003 (sample SAMEA4396424) | marine metagenome | biome: Westerlies Biome; feature: [SRF] surface water layer (ENVO:00010504); material: water (ENVO:00002006), including particulate matter (ENVO:01000060) such as... | depth 5 m
CTCTATCCAGCTGAGCTACGGGCGCGTGAGCGATATTATAACTTATTCAATGATAATATAGATGGAAGATTTCTACTGGGATAATGGAAGTGTTAGAACTGGGCCAACTTTTTCTAAGTTTCCTGATTGTAATGCACTAATTTGATTAAGTAACATGAGTGTGTATTTACTTTCCATATCATTATCTTTAATGAAGAACCAATTGCCTCTATATTTTACCTTTACAGATGCATTGGTAGGGTTTTCAGTTTGGGAATAAACAACAAATAGATCTGATAAAATATTTTGCCAATTAAAGTTTTGACCATTTTTTGTTTTAGTTACTTTAACTCGGTTATTAGTTATGTCATCAGGAGGTATTAGGACTCCATGCGACAAGAAAAATTGTATGCCTGCCAATGACCTTAAATTAATTTCAATATTTTCTCCTTCTGTACCGCTAGAAAAATCTGTTGTTAAAGGAATAATTGCTTTTGGAGTATCTAACTTTAAAGCAGCCATAAGGCTTTTAACTTCTTTAGATTTACTATAATTTTGTCTAATTAGAAGTGCAAGATTATTATTTTCGCCCTCGTCTTGATAGCCAAAGCTGATAATATTCTTTTGTTGAAGTTGGTAAAAAATATTAGCTAATTCTTTAAATTCTTTAAAAGTAGGTTCAAATGCAGGCGTGGGTCCAGATGCTTCAGATGCGTTATTTATACCATTGATTTTATTAGCTGTTAACCTTAATAATCTCTCGATGCTCCACCCCGATCTAGTTAAGAGTAATATAATTTCTGGTTGGATTGGACTTAATACGTTTCTTACATAATCAGATCCTTGCAGGGGAAGGTAAGTAATAGTTGGCTTTTCACTATAAGACCCATCACTTCGAATACCAAGATTATCGTTATCAGTACCTTCAAAAATATTAGCAATTAATCCACCGCTACGCTTCCATTCAAGTGACGTTGATACACTATTCACTTCTAGTATTGCAATGCTATCAGCATACCTTCTCCTAACAAGATTTAATAACATTTCTTCATCGTTAGTATTCGCTAGTACTTTATTATATTCATTCCTCCCATTTTCCATAAAGTCAGGGCCTAGTTGAGAACATCCTGAAAGTAAAAGTGTCATCATAGTTACTATTAAGAAGATAGGGTGTTGATATATAATTTTTTTCATAAGTAGATTCACATAATCATTATAAATAATTTTAACTTTTTTAGCTTTTTAAAATTAAAATTATTCGAAAATGGCTAACTTTAAAATTTTTAAATTAATACTTAAGTAATTGATTTATTTTGAGCAACTATAAAAACTGAACGTGTAGCAGCAGTGAAATCGTATTTAAGAATGTCCCAACCTGCCACTTTAATAGCATTTTTTAATTTTTTTAATGGATAATTTTTAAAACCAATTTCCCACTGATGTCCTAATTGGCCATCAACAGGATCACCTTTTTTAAAAGATCTAAAACTATTTCTAAATTTAAAGGCTGTATATTTTTTTACAGTGTGACTATTAATATATAAATTAAAGTTTAGTTGTGGTGCATTATAAGGAACAGATAAAACTAAATAAGGAACCTTGCTTTTATAAAATTTAGTTAGTAAATCGCATGATTTTTCGAATGGAAAGTGTTCTAAAACTTCACAACATAAAATACAATCTTGATTTGAATATACTTTAGGATCAGCTTTCCATAAGTCGGCAATAATATGTGAGCTGGCACCTAAAAGTTTACGCTCCATAAAGTCTAATGTTGTGACTTCGTAGCCTGCATTCGCAAGTAATGCAGTCGGAACTCCATATGCTGGACCTATTTCCATAATGCGCTGAACTGGTAAATTTTCTAAAAGTTTTACCTGAAACCATTGATGTACAATTCTTTTTTCTGAATAGTACGCATACCATTGACGTTTGTGAGCATCTAATTTCAAATTTTTCATTTTAAAAGTCTTTATAGTTATTAATTATTTATTAAAAAAAAGTATAATGGATGATTAAAAAAACAAGGAGCAGTAATGGCTTTATCAATGTATAAAATATCAATCCCAATGTTTATTCATAATTTTAATATTCTATCTCGTATTTTATTAAAAGCCGAAAAAGATGCTGAAAAAAGAAATATCGATAAAATAGTATTTTTAAATGCAAGACTAGCTCCAGATATGCTACCACTAGTAAAACAAATTCAAATTGGAACAGATATGGTTAGGCTGGGTGTTGGAAGATTAGCAGACATTAAAGCACCTTCATTTAAAGATAATGAAAGAACTTTCTCTGATATACAGAAAAGAATTAAAAAAACTATTACATACTTAGAAAAAATTAAGACTAATAAAATGGATGGTTCTGATTTAAAGCCTATTGAATTTTCTATAAGGAAAAGAGTTTTTAAATTTAAGAATGGGCATATATATTTGAGTGATTGGATTATTCCTCATTTCTTTTTTCATATGACAACTTCATATAATATTTTGAGAGCCAACGGAGTTAATTTAGGCAAGCGTGATTTTGTAAAAATGTAATCAACATGAAAATTAAACAATTATTAATACTTTTTTTATTATTTTTTTCATCATTTCTTATGGGTACTGAAGAACCAGAATTTAATTTGATATTTAAAAATGAGAATTTTGAGATAAGAGAATATTATCCAAAAATTTTAGCAGAAGTCACTATGACTGGGGACTTTGATGATGCCTCATCAAAAGGTTTTAAAGTACTTGCTGATTTTATTTTTGGAAATAATTTAAGTGTTGATGGAAGCTCAAAGATCAATATGACAGCGCCAGTTGTTGTAGAGCCAATTTCTGAGAAAATAGATATGACAGCGCCAGTGCTAGCTCAAGGAGAAAATAAAGAGTGGACCATCTCTTTTGTGATGCCTAAAAAATATTCATTAGATACATTACCTAAACCAAAAAATAAAAATATAAGAATTATAAGTTTACCACCAGAGAAATATGCAACTATTGTCTTTTCCGGTTTAGTTAGAGAGTCAAGCTACGAAAAACAAATTAGACTTCTCAATAATTTTGTAGCTAACAAAAATTTAGTTACTCTAGGTCAAGTTCAAATTGCTAGATATAATCCACCATGGACATTACCCTTTTTCCGTCGTAATGAGTTAATGATTAGAATTAAATAGATAACTTAAATCTAAGTAATTATTGTGTGAAATCAAATTTTCTTTCAAAGTGACAGCTATAACCATCTGGATTTTTTATAAGATATTTTTGATGTGATTCTTCAGCAGGATAAAAGTCAGAAAAAGCTACAACTTCAGTTACGACTAGATTTTCCCATTTATTAGATTTGTTAACTATATTAATTGTTTTTAGTGAGATTTTTTTTTGTTCTTCGTTAATATAAAATATTGATGATCTATATTGAGTTCCCCTATCATTACCTTGTTGATTAATTGTTGTAGGATTATGCATTCTAAAGAAGTTAAATAATAAATCTTCAAAAGTTAGTTTTTTATTATTAAATTTAATTTCTATACTTTCTGCATGCCCTGTATCACCTCTAGTAACTTCCTTGTAAGACACATTTTTTATATGACCACCAGAGAAGCCAACTTTAGTATCTAAAACTCCAGGAATTTGCCTTAATAAGTCTTCAAGTCCCCAATAACAGCCACCAGCTAAATAGGCAACTTCTATAGATTTAGTTTCTGCGGTAGCCTGCATTTGATTAACCATAAGTATTAAAATTATAAATAGTTTTTTCATCAATGAATCATTAAAATATATAATATTCACGTTAAATTTTACATGATTGTTAAAAGTATATGGTGAAATAGTAATTTATTATTTTCCATTAATCTTTAGCTTAATTTATCATCTGCAATGTGATATTTTGGATCTTCAAGAACATTTATTTCCACCATATTTTTTGCACTTTCAAGGACTTCTAGACAATCCGGGCTTAAATGTACAAGATGTAATTTTTTACCAGCTAATTTGTACTTATTTGCTAAATTATCAATTGCCATTAGTGCAGAATGATCAGCTACTTTGGATAATTTAAAGTCAATGATAACTTCTTTTGGGTCATCTTTTATTTTAAATAATTCGTTAAAGTTTTTAACTGAAGCAAAGAAGAGTGTACCTTTCAGTTCGTATATTTTCCAGCCTTTTTTATTTTTAGAAGTTTCAACTTCAATTATCTTTGCGTGTTCCCATGCAAAAATAAGGGCTGAGACAATAACCCCCAAAATTACTGCTATTGCTAAATCTGAAATAATCGTTACTGCTCCCACAAGTAGCCCGACAAAAATATCTTTTTTAGGTACTTTGCCAAACAGCCTAAAACTTCCCCATTCAAATGTTTTTTCAGCAACTACAAACATCACCCCAATTAGAGCTGCTAAAGGAATCATTTCAATCCATTTGGAAAGAAATAAAACAAATGATGCTAAGAATATGGCTGTTGCAATACCTGACAAACGCTTAACAGCACCATTGTTAATATTAATCATACTTTGTCCAATCATTGCGCACCCACCCATGCCACCAAAAAAACCGGTAACAATATTTGCACACCCTTGAGCTAAAGATTCTTTATTAGGTCTTCCTCTAGTATCAGTCATATCATCAATTAAATTCAATGTGAGAAGTGACTCTATTAATCCAATAGCTGCCAATAGAAAAGCATAAGGCAATGAAATTTTAAAGGTTTCTAAACTTAAAGGAACTAATGGAAAATTAAACTCTGGAAATCCACCTTCGATTGAGCCTAAGTCACCAACTGTTTTGCTTTCAACACCAAAAAAAGAAACTATAACTGTTGTAAAAATTATTGCAGCAAGTGTAGATGGAATTGCTTTAGTCAATCTTGGAAAGAGGTAAATAATGGTAATTGTTAAAGCAATTAAAACCAACATAATATAAAGTGGCAAACCTTCCATCCAAACTGATAGACCTTCGGGAGTAATAGTTTTGAAGTGATTAAATTGTGCAATAAATATAACTACTGCTAAACCATTCACAAAGCCAAGCATAACTGGATAAGGAACCATGCGAATAAATTTACCTAATTTAAAAAGAGCAAATATTATCTGCAATATCCCCATTAAAATTACCGTAAAGAATAGATACTCAGGCCCATGCTGAACCACCAGCGATACCATTACAACTGCTAGAGCGCCTGTTGCTCCAGAAACCATTCCAGGACGCCCACCAAATAAAGATGTAATTAAACAAATAATTATGGCAGCGTAAAGACCAGTAAGTGGAGAAACTTGAGCAATAAGAGCAAATGCAATTGCTTCTGGAACCATTGCCAATGCGACAGTTAAGCCGCTTAATATATTAGTCTTAATTACTGAAAAATCATGTGTATAAAGCATTGAAGTAGCTGATACTTTCTTAAAATTTTAATCTGATACAGATTGGACGAGACAATCTAACACATTTCTCATAATTAAGATTTTATTTATGAATTAAATTTACGAATAAGTATTTTGAAAAGGGCTGCTAAATAACTTTCAGTGTATAAAAAAATTATTAATAATAAAATAATAAATATACTTGGACGCTCTAAGAACAAATCAGTACTAATTTTCTTTTTTGGTTTATATTTTAAAATAGAGCTTATAAAATCATTTGAAAGATCTCCTTTTAGATATTTAGCATTTATTTGAGTAGAAATTTCTAAAAGATATTCTTCATATAATTTTGACAAATAACGATCATATTCTGCAGAGGCAACAGAAGGATCTGGTTCATCTTTACCACTATCAGAATTTCTCACACCTGTTGCACCAGGCAATGAATCATAGATATCCATTCCCCAAAAGCCAACAAGCATGTTTCTTGAATTATATCTTGGCACAGGAACTTCTTTACTACCTCCAACTCCTACAAAAATTATTTCATTACCTAAATTAAAATTATCTAAATTCACTCTATTTATAGCATTTACTTTGGGAGCTTCATCTCCGTCAGTAAAGAAAAGAATTTTAGATGGAAAATTAAGACTGTCTTGCATTTTGGCAGCAGATTTAATTCCAAAGGTTATTCTTGAATTTCCTTTCCAAGCCATTCTCCATTCAAGTTTATCAATAGTGTCGATAAGTTCATCGTAATTGTTACATTTCTCTACAGGTTCAATAATAGAGGCAACATTATCAGCAGCAAATATATTAATACTAAAAAAACTTCCACATTTAGAAGTATTGACAATTTTTTTAAGTAATAATTTAGTGTACTCAATTCTTGAAATTTTTTTATCTTGATTTTTTAAATCTGGTGCATTCATTGATTGGCTTACATCTACAAGAAACATGTAACTAGTTATTGACTTCTTTATTGTGACCACTGGATTATAAATTGCGATTACACATAGAAATATACTTATTAATAAGATTACTAATTCTTTTTTATTCTTAATGAGATTTAAAAATTCTACAATCATGGTAATCCTATTGGAATGTTGCTCAATTCTTGAACAGCTTGTTCCGAAATAATTTTTGATGCTTCTTTTGGCATAGAAGAATATAAAATACTTAAATTAAATCTTGCTAATTCATTAGATGGATTTAGTTTTAGTGATTTTTCGTAAGCTATTGTTGCACTTTGTACTTTTTGAAAATTCTCAACAGTCAACTTACCATCATCGCTTAATGGTTTAGTTAACGCATCACGAAGATAAAGTGTTCCGATATTATAATAGATCACATCAATGATATGAGTTTTCGGAAATAACTTAAGAAGCATATTATATTTCTCTAAAGCATTTTCATACTCACCTTGAATACCCAATAGGTATGCAGAAGAATATAAGCTTAGTTCTTCATAATCATCATTAATAATCAGTTCATTATTTAATAACTTTTTATTAATAATATTCAATTGGTTTATCTTTACATATTCATTGACCGCAAGGAAAAGAGAAATTAATAGGATAAAGATATAAATTACGCTATTAAAATTTAATATTTTTCTTAAAATAAACATTAGTTAAATCCTGAAATTCTTAATCAATACTAAAACAAAAAGAAGAAAAAGTAATATTTTTAATAATAACTTATTATAATTTTCTCCTGGAATATCTTTCTCAATCCTTATAGGTTTCTTCTCTTTTGAATCGATATCTTTTATTGCACTTGATAGAGCATCTGGGTTCTCAGCTTCATAGGCTTCATATTCTGTATTTAGCGATTTAAAAAATAAATCTAATTTAATAACAGTTGGCTCTCTGCCTTCTAGATATGTATTGCCAGAAAATAAACTAACATCATTTGGTTCTTTTATGATTATCCAATAAAGATTAATTTTTTTTTCAGATAGAATTTTAGCAATACTTTTCTTTACTCTTTTAGAAATTTTCCCTGCACCATCTGATAGTAATACTAATGCCTGTGAACCAGTAGTTTCTATTTCACTAAACATGAATAAACCTGATGTTATTCCTGATCCAATATTAGTTTGATTAATTGCAGACTTTGTTGCAGCATCGATAGCTGCATAAGTGTAGTTCCTATTTTTTGTTATTTTGGAACCATAAATGGCAGAATTTGAAAAGCCTACAATACCAACCATATCTAATGGTCGGCTTTTAATAAAGCTTTTTAAAATTCGTCTTGTGGCATGAGATTTAATTTCAGATTTATTATCGTCATCTCCAATAAATGGTTTAGCCATGCTTACACTTCTATCAATAACGAAGACTAATTGTGCACCTTTACCAACTTGAGTTATAGAGGAAGAATTAGTCCATGGGTTAGCAAGAATTAAAACTAAAGAAATTATTATTAAAGACATAATAATTTTTATTATTAAATTTATCTTTTTGGAAAAGTTATCATATTTTAGTAAATTTATATTACTAATTAGAAATTTATCTGATACAGAAATAAAAAAGGGTAGGAGACATAATGGTAATAGTAGCAGCCAATATGGACTAATAAAACTCATCTATATTTTTCTTTCAATAGTTCTTAGAATTTTTGAAAAATTATAAATTTCCTTAAATCTCAATTTTGTAAAAAATGTTTTAGACGAATATATTTCAATCGATGATACACCAACAAAAATTTTAATTTCATCACTAACTTCTTTAAATTTGATATGTTCATCAATTAAATCTTTGTAATTAGAATTAGTAATATTGTTATTAAACGTCTTATTAAATGCGTCAGTTAAAATTAAAATAGAATCTACATAATTTTCCTTACAATTATTCTTATGTAATGACTTTATTTTCCTAAAAGCTTTCGCAAAAGGACCATTCATTCTTTGAAGAAGAGGGAAATCAATATGTTTATATAATAAAATTAAGAGGGATAAAATTGTAATCCCACTTAATATAAATAAATAATTACTTTTAATTAAAAAAATTGAAGGTTTCTTTTGGTCAATAGAATTTATCAGCACATTATTAAGTTTCGATTCAGAAATTCTTGTAAACCAAAATGATTGTTCTGGCATCAAAATAAGGTCATTATTGATTTTATATTGACGTGTTGGTAGTTTAAAATACCCACTTTTTGATTTTTTAAATATTTGATAAATTATTGTATTTGTAAAAATATATCTATCTGATTGATGAGAAATTATATTGGTTTGTTTAATTATTTTTAATTCTTCATTACTGGTAACAATTAGTTCTGGTTTTTTAGGAAATTTTTGATTATTAACTAAATCGTCTTTAACAATAATTAAATCACCTAGTTGATATCCATACTTCAAATTAGTAATTGAGCTATCTGCATCAAATACCTTTGCTTTAACACTATGGTTAATAAATAATAAAAAAATTAAAAAACATATTTTATTCATATATTTGTACTCATAAAATATTTTTTTATTGCATCAATATCAATATTTTCATCTATTACTATTTGTTTTAATTGTTTTTTTGAAAATAAACGAAAAATTTTTTCTTTTGTAGTTTTATAATCTTCTAACAACTGTTTTTTTATGTTTGGCCTTAAAAATATTTCATGTTCTACATTTATTTCCGAATCTAGAAATTTCCTAAATCCATATTTAGGAAGCTTTTTAATTTCACCTTCCGATGAAATAAATAAAGGTATTACATGATGATTTGATAGTTGGTTGAGAATTTCTTCGATTTTATTCAGTGGATAATGAAAATCAGATATCCAGAAAATTAGTGATTTTTCTTCTGGTAAATATTTATTAATCATTTTTAAGGCTTTACTTGAGCTTTTTTCTGAAATTAATTCTATTTTATCTATCCATTTATTAATTAACTCGAAATTATTACCAGGTTCTAACATTAAATCATTTTTAATAAAATCGTTATAACAAAGCATACTAAATTTATCCCCTTGTTCTATTGCGGAATTAGCTATTAATTTTGATAAGTTTTTTATTATTAAATTATTTTTCTTTACTACAAAAACTGAGCTTGAAATATCACATAATACAATTAAATTAATTGGGTTATTTAAGTTGTAAGTTTTAACATATATATTTTCATAAGGATCTGTAATTGAATTTTTTATATCTATTCGAGTTAAGTCAGGATGATCATTAAAATTTTTTGATCCACTGTATTCAAAGTCATTACCTATCTTTGAACTTAGATTATTCCCATATCTATTGTTCCTTGAGCGCCATGAAATAGTGTAATTAAATTGTTTTGTACTCATTTACTTAAACTAATTCTGGTGTTGGGACTTTTAATAAAACTTCTTTTGAAAATTGTTTGAGCAAATCTATTCTATTATTTTCATAAATTCTATTTATGACTAGTCTATGAGCCATTACTTCATGGAAAATAAAATCAATATCAATTGGTTCAATATAATCTCTATTATTTAGCCACGCGTTAACTTTGGCAGCTTTAATTAACATAATCATTCCTCTTGGACTTGCGCCGGCAACTATGAAATCATCCATATCTATATCTTTAATAGCTATATTAAATTTTTTAGGATTTTCAGTCGCTAACCATAAATTTTCAACATAATTTTTTATATGGTCACTAGCTTGTATATTTTTCTGAATTGTATCTGACACTTCATTAAGTTCTTTACAGTCAAACTTTGGTTTAGGTATTTCATCTACTAATTTAGTTGTATTTTGGAATTTGTTATCAAATATTATTGAATCGCGAAGACCCTTATCTTTAGGAGCTTGAATTGATATTTCCATCATGAATCTATCTCTGGCAGCAGCCGGTAGTTCAAATGTTTCATTTTTCTCAACTTGATTTCGGTCTGCAAAAACTACCATATTAGGTAAATGAATATCTTTATTAAAAGCGCTTATTGATTTTTCTGCCATTGCTCTTAAAAGTAATGAGTGAACTTGTGGTCTAGCTCTATTGATTTCATTAAAAAAGAATATTGATAAATTCTCACCCTTTTTTAAGAGTGGGCCATTGGAGATATTTGGTTTTCCAGCATCATTTATTGAAGCATGATAAATAATATCATTTGGCATCAAATCAACAGTACCTTCTACTCGTTCGTATTCACCACCAATTAACTTTGTGATAATTTGTAATAGTGTAGTTTTTCCAACTCCTACACCTCCTTCTAATAATACATGTCCTCTGGAAAATAGACTGATAATAATTAATGTTACTGCCTTTTCTTGTCCAAGAATAAGATTATTTGCATCTATTTGAATTTGATCTGCATAACTTCGCCATTTATTAATAAAATTATTTTCTATCAAAATTTTAACCTTTAAAGTTTAATTGATTTTTAATTATTTTTTTAGCTTAAGCTCATAACTTTAACATTTTTATATAGAAACTTTATTGAAATTATTTTTTTATATCCTTATAAAATAAATATTAAATTTATAATGAATGATCGAGTCAAGATATATAATTAATTTTGCATGAATCTTTAAATGTTGCATAGTGCTAATTCGTATATTACAATCTTGGAAAGCACCTTGAGTCTGCTATTGAATATGCTTAATCAAATAATCAAAATAAAGAATTATCTTCTCCAGGTTTTAAGTTGTAAGATTAAAGCGCCTATAATTTTAGAAAATTTAAGTTGAGAAAATGTCTAAATATGGATAACTATCAAGATGAGAGCCCATTAGAAACTCGGTTTAGTTTTTTACCTAACTTACAAGATACTTATGATCTAAAAAATCTTTCAGAAACTATTAAAAAAAAATTTACACTTGAAGGCCCGTATTTTAAATTCAACTTCCAAAAATTAGATGAAGGAGGATTTCTTAAAAAGAAACCAATGGTTGCTGAACTTAATGACGCAAGAATTTTAGGAGATTCAAATATTATATTGAATGAAGATTCTAATGCATGTATTGATTCATTAGTGTTTAACCCCAATGTAAAAAATAAAGTTTATGGATCAAATTATTTAGATCACTTTATATTCGAAAATGAACAACATAAATTTCTATCTTCAAAGAAGAATTATTTTAATGAGGGCATCTTTATTGGCTCTTCCTTAAATTTCGGACATTGGCTTCATAATAATTTAGCTAAATTAATATATTTTGATGATACCGAACTTCAGCTACCAATAATAATAAATGAAAATACACCTAAGAATTCTGTTGAATGCCTAAAATTAATAGGTATTAAAGAAAAAAATATTATCTATTTGAAAGCTGGTGAGGTTAATTTTTTCAACAAACTACATATACCAATGATGCCCTGGCATTTTGATTCTACCCAAGGAATGTGGTGGACACCAAATAGTTTTAGTACTTTAAGAAAATATTTGTCTGTTGGTCATAAAACTGAAAAAAAAGAACTTAAGTTATTTATATCCAGAAAAGATGCGCATCATAGAAGATTAGAAAATGAAGATATAATTTTTAAAAAGTTGGAAAATTTAGGTTACATTCGTATATTGCCATCTGAACTCTCAATTAAAGAACAAGTTGATTTAGCTTGTCAGGCTTCTGAAGTTATTAGTCCTCAGGGTGCAGGATCCTTCTTGTTTTTATTTATGCAAGAAAAAGCAAAATTAATTGAATTGACACCTCCTGGAAAAACACTTGATATAACAGGACCGTTTGCAAAGAAATGTAATTTAAATTTTAAGCAAATTACTGGCAAACTTTCATCAAATAGTTTTGATAGCATTCAAGATTCTTATAATGCTTTTTCAAGGCCAGATAAATGGTATGTTGATAACAATATTGATCCTAGATATATTCATGATTATGTTGAATTTGGTCAGTCAGACTATAATATCGAATTAGATTCAATTTTAAACGAATTAAAATAAATAATATTTCAGCTGAGATGTTTAAAAGCGTTAATTTTTTTAAAGATATTATTTAAAAAATAGTTTTGAGTGCATTTGATTGAATGAATTAAAGAATAGGCGTAAATTAGATAAATATAAAAATAGTGAAATATAACAATTAGAAATTTATTGTAGGAAAAAAATTAAATGAAAGCTGATTCTAAAATCTATGTTGCTGGTCATAATGGTTTGGCAGGATCCGCGATGTTAAGAAATTTAAATGAGTTAGGTTTTAAAAATATTATTACAAAAAATCATGATGAGTTAGATCTTATCGATATTGAAGCAACTTCCAATTTTTTTAAAACTGAAAAACCAGAATATGTATTTTTGGCCGCAGCAAAAGTTGGAGGAATTCATGCAAATAATACATACCCTGCAGACTACTTTTTTCAAAATATTTCTATTCAAACAAACGTAATTCATAATTCTTACTTAAACGATGTGAAAAGGCTATTATTTTTAGGTTCAAGTTGTATTTATCCTAAAGACTCTAAACAACCAATTAAAGAAGAGTACTTATTTTCTGGACCGTTAGAAAAAACAAATAGTCCTTTTGCAGTAGCTAAACTCTCAGGTATCGCAATGTGTTCAAGTTATAATCGTCAGTACAATACAAAATACTTGGGAGCTATGTCCACAAATCTTTATGGACCAGGTGATAATTATGATCTTGAAAATGGTCATGTTATGGCTGCTTTAATTAGAAAATTTTCTGAAGCTAAAAAAAATAATGCTACAACTGTATCACTTTGGGGGTCAGGTAATCCTAGGCGGGAATTTTTATATAGTGACGACTTAGCTAAAGCATGCATTTTTTTAATGACTCTTTCAAATGAGAAATTTGATTCCCTTCTTCAAAATAATTTAGGTAGTAAATCATATCCAATCATAAACATTGGAACTGGAGAAGATATAAGTATTAAAGATTTAAGTTTGCTTATCGCAAAGATTTCTGGCTATAAGGGAAAAGTATTTTTTGATAAAACTAAGCCTGATGGTGTTCTAAGAAAATTATTAAACGTTGATATGCTTCATGACTTAGGATGGTCGTCAAAGACTGTAATTTCAGAAGGTGTAGAAAAAGTATTAAAAAATTTTAATGCTTAATTATTTTAAATTGGTTGCCAAACAATAATTGAATATCCTTCTATAAAAAGACTCCCGATATTATTTCTATCAGCCTTTAATATTTTTATTTTATTTTGTTTTTCAAGTTTTTTTAGGCCAGATAAAAATCCAGATAAATAATTTCTTTTTTCAAAATATTTTATAGATAAATAATCAAGAAGAATATTTTTATCTAGAAGTTCTTCGATTGGTTCAATATGAATGCACAATTTTGGTTTTTGTAATAGTAAATAATTAATAAATTTTTCCCATCTATTACCAACCTGCTCAAGAGAAGCTACAGTATAAATTATGGAATTTTTACCTAAGTTAAATTTTATATCAGGTTTAAAATAGTTAAAATTATGAGAATTAATTTTTTTATCAATACCTTTCTTATTTATTAATGCGATAATTTTTTGTGAAGACTTTGCCCAATCAAGTCCCCATATGTTTACTTCAGTATTTACTTTTCTTACTTGCAGAAGATTATGTGCAGTGCCACAACCAAATTCATAAATATTATCAATATTATTCTCTAAATATTTATCAAAAATATAATCAACTAAAATACTTAAAGTATTTTTCTCGAATCTCTCTGATATTGGCTGAATAAATCTGCCATTAAACCTAACAACATTATATTTGCTAAAATATTTTGGAATTAAACTTTCAATTTTCAATTTTTTTGATTTAAGTAAGTTTAAGTTTTCTTCCCAACCTATTTCCCAGTCATTTATCCTAGAGTCTCCTGTTTTAACTGGATTTTCTTCAACTAATGTCTTAATGATGAGTAGAATCAATTCATTATTTTGTTCTTCTGATAATTCTTTATATTTAAATTCATTACTAAGGATTGAGTCTTGAACGAATTTAGATAGTTTCTCACCTAATGCCATTTCAAAATCTTTTATAGTTAACTTCTTAGTAACTTTATTTTTTATCATTTTCTTCATATATTATTTTTTGCCATTCAATTGTATTTTTCAGTCCCACATCTAAAGGGATAAATATATTTTTATTAAATTCTTCTTTAATTAATTTTAGGCTTGAAGATACATCTTCCGGTGCGTCATCTTTTCTAATAGGCTTTGATGGAAATTCAACTGGTACTTGTAATATTCTCCCTATTTTTTTTGCAAGATCAGCAATATTAGTCCTTGAATCTCCAGCAACGTTATAGACTGATTTTTCACCCTTATAAATTATATTTAACATAATTTCTATTGCATCTGAGATATAACAATAAGTCCTCAATGCCTCACCCATATCTTGCAACGAAATTTTTTTTGTTTTAATTGCTTTCTGAATAAATTGATTTATTACTCTCTGGTCATCAAGTTTTGTTCCTGGTCCGTAAGCTAGTGATAATCTTGCAGAGGCTGCATTTATACCTAACTCTCTATAAACATTGCATATTGTCTCCCCAGCTCTTTTTGCTTCGATATAAGATGCTCTTGGATGATATGGATCTGTTGTACCTATATATTCTTCCTTATGAGGTAAGTTTTGATTTCCACTATAAATTTCACTTGTACTTATATATAAAAATCTACCATCTTTATTTAAAAGATTAAATAGGCTAAGAGTACATGTTGTGTTTAACTGGATTGTAGGAATTTTATTTGCTAAAAATTTACCTGGTTGACCAAATCCAGCTGCATGAATTATTAAGTCATGTTTATTGATTGTATTAACAAATTTTGTATCAGTTAAGTCCCCTTTTAAAATATTTATACCATCCACAGACGCAAAGTCCTCTATTAGAGAGGTTGAATCTAAATTGATTACTCCTGTAATCTTTAATTTGATTCCTAGAGTTTGAAGTTGGGCAAAATATGATAAAAAATTTATACCCACAAGACCTGATGCACCAGTTATTAGTATTGAAAATCCATCAAAAAAATTATTGAAATCTAATTTTTCTGCTAGGTAATTTGCATCTTTATTTATTAATGTTCTATATTTATTAGGCATCTATTAATTTTTTTAACTCTTTTGAAATATTCTTTGATGTAAAACCAATGGCATTATCATGTTGTTCTGCTAAACCATAGTTTCTTAAAAATTCTTTTGGAACCCCAATACTTTTTATCATAATAGATTTTTGATTAAGACTTTCTATAATAAGATCTGATATTGTTCCACTATAAAAGGGCTCAATAACCATAATTTTTGTTTTTTTCTCCATACTCTTTTGTAAAGCTTTACTATCGAATGGAATAATTGTTGAGTAATATAATATATCAACATCCTCATATTCAGCTGCTTGGAGAGTTACGTCTAAAACAGGTCCAATAGCAATAATTGTCGCTTTTTCTCCTTTTTTTATTAAATTTGCTTTGCCAAACTTAACTTTATTACTTTTTATATTAGATTTTTCACTAAGTCTAAAATATGATGGGTTACCATTTTTATAGATTTGTCTAAAAAGAGAATCAAATTCTAATGGATGGCCTGGAGTTAGTATCTCTATCCCCGGAATATTTTTAAGTAATGCAACATCTGCAGGACAATGATGGGTACATCCAAGTGAAGCATAATCATATGATGCACCTACACTTACCAAATTACATCCAATATTGTGATAACCAAAATCAATTTTAATCTGCTCAAAGGCACGTTCAACTAAAAATGGAGCAATTGTATGAACTACTGGAATTAAACCTGAACGAGACATCCCACATGCGATACCAATAGTTGATTGTTCTAATATTCCAATATTTATGACTCTATTTGGATATTTAGCAATTGAATTTCTAAAGCCAAATACACCAATATCACATAAAAGTAACGATAATTTACTATCTTTCTTTATTAGGGATTCAAATGTGCTGACAAATTGCTTACGCATTTCTAATTTAATTCCTCTATGATCAAATCCAATTCTTCTTTATTTGGACTTCTTCTGTGCCATGCATGAGAATTTTCCATCATCTTTACTCCATAACCTTTTATAGTCTCAGCAATAATAATAGTTGGTTTATTTTTCTTAAAAACCTTGTAGGAACTTTTAATTTCTTTATGGCTATGCCCATTAATAGTTTTTACTACCCATCCAAATGAGAGAAATTTTTCCTTTAGATTTAATAATTTTATTGCCCGATCTCCAGAGTGATTCATATCTAAGATGCAGCATAGATTGTCTAATTTATGCTCTGTTGCAAGTAAAGCTGATTCCCAAATTGTACCTTCGTTACATTCACCATCACCAATCAAACAATATATTTTATTTTTTATATTAAGTATTTTTGAAGACATTGCCATACCAACAGAAATTGATAAACCATGCCCAAGTGAACCAGTTGAAGCTATGATATTTGGTAGTTTATTTGAGTCTGGATGCCCACCTAATTTACTTTTATATTGCGAGAATGAGCGAAATTCTTTTAAAGTAATATTTTTATTTTCTAATAACATTGCGTATAAAGCTAAGGATCCATGCCCCTTACTTAAAATAAATTTGTCTGAAGTTTTTTGGTTTTTTGTATTTATCTTGAGGGTTTCTTTAAATAAAACCCATAATAAATCCATTATTGAGTATGCACTTGGAACATGACCTTCTTGGCTGCTGTAAGAAACTTTTGCAATTTCTTTTTTTAAGTAATTTATTTTCTTATGGGCTGAGATTTTTATTATATTTCCCATTTACATACTTTACCTTAGTTTGCACTTATTAATGTTATATCTAATGGTGATTATTATAACAAATTATCTAATATTACTTCTTAATAAAATCTAATAGTGATAGAGAAATAATTAACTATAGACTATTAAAATTTATAAAAAAATATATTTACCTTGGTCAAGTAAATAGATGTATATGATATTATTTACTTTTAATAATTTACTGAGTGAGGTTGAAATGTATACAGAAGAACATACTGAGATGTTAATTCAGATCGCAACACTGCTTGACCTTGAAATTGAGGAGGTTACAAAATTTATTGAAATAATGCTTGGCGGATATAACTTTGAAGATGGAGTAAATGGCTGTTCATTAACTACAGAAGAATGTAAATTAATTTTAGCTGAGATTCAAAAAAGAAAACCTAAAGTCTAAGCTTATGCTATAAATTAATGGTGAAGTAGCAGGGGTTGTTTATTATTTATTCTAAATAATGAATAGCTCAAATAAATTCTAATAGATCATAGGTAAAAAAATCTACTTTCACTATCTAAGTGTTCCGTAATTTATAAGATGTAAAGCACTCTGCTCTTGCTCATCAGTTAATTTATGCCAATGCTTATACTGCAACATTTGTTTACCAATAAGTTTAAGCCTTACACTGTCTTCGATTAATTCATTTGGGGCTATCAAAGGAGGATTAATAGGTGGTGCTTTGTTGCTCTGAACTTCTAAGGCCATACTTAACCTAGGTTTTTCAGCAAACTCACTACTTTGAGCTCCCCAATGAAAAACAGTTGCATCCCAAATAATCACGTCACCTGGTTTTGCAGGAAGCGCTCGAATTGAAGGTAAATCAATTTCAGCTCCTTCCACATTTTCAACCCCATATTTGAGGTCATGTTGTTTAGGCACTACATATATACAACCATTAAGTGGATTAGCTTCAGTTAATGGAACCCAACAGGTTAAAGACTTAGGGGAGTTATCATCAAATAGTCCCTTTCGCCCAGCTTTATCTCTATGAGGCGCCCAGCCAGCTTGATTTTCTTTTGGATCTACGTGCCAAGCCCAAAATTCAGGTAAAAACATAAAATTACCAAGCGATTCAGCCAATATATCATTCATGGATTGGAAAACGATCCAAGAAAAATCAGTATAAAATATAAATACTGGAGGAATTCCCAATGCATTTAATCTTTCTACTAGATTAGCTAGAGATTTAATTTCAGGTTGGTATTGAATTAAGGCAGATTGTTCGTGGAAGTATCCGTCTGTAGTAAATTTTTTTTTACGTATTAAGGAATTTTCTCGGACCGGCGTATTCTTGCTGGTAAGATTTTTATTTGTTTTAAGATACAAAAGTGGAAACTCTTCTTTTATTATGTTTAAAAAATTTAAATATTCCAATTTGCTAACCTTTTACCTTTATATATTCTTTAATACTATATATAAATTTTAATTTTACCCTAGAAGATTAAATAACAAAATGAATATTGAATGTTTAACAGAATAATTAGAATTCTAATATGTATAGACCGCCAATGATAAATTGATTTTTTTCTTTGCGAAGATTAACACTCTCGAAATGTGATAATTTATAGTTAAATTTTTCACACATATTTTCGATATATTTTTTTGAATGAGAATATCGACCAGTTTTTTCAAGAACAAATCCATCTGTATTTGTATGTTCTGTAGAAAAAACTAACTTCCCTCCTGATTTGTTTCTAGACTTTACTAATTGAAATATATCAGATAAATCTCCAATATAAATGAAGACGTCTGTAGCAATGAAATAATCAAAGTTTAAATTTTCTGTTGATAAATAATCTACGATATCTCGATGAGTTAACTTGTCATAAACATTTTTTTTTCTTGCTTCCTGAACCATTAAATTAGATAAATCTAGACCCTCAAGACTAGAACAAAATTGTTTAATTTCTAATCCAATCAGGCCAGTCCCGCAACCTAAATCTAAAACTGAGCCTAATAAACTACCAGAATTTTTTTTCAAGATTAGCTCAGAGATAACTTTTGGGACCTTGTATTTTAAATTACCAACTAGTGAGTTATCAAATTTAGATGCATAGTTATCAAATAAATCTTCTACGTATGCTCTAGGAGCAGAATTAGTTGTTTCTCCAGTTAAAGCAGCTAGATGATGTTTTGCTATATCAAAGTCAGGTTTTAATTTTATTGCCTGCTTATAATTTGCTTCAGCTTCT